>Ga0163144_10000322_pt1 | contig 110851 bp, 106 predicted proteins | sample OliLak19BULKMAT1_FD_123175 | JGI IMG/M metagenome (GOLD analysis project Ga0163144, IMG submission 123175) | Freshwater microbial mat bacterial communities from Lake Vanda, McMurdo Dry Valleys, Antarctica - Oligotrophic Lake LV.19.BULKMAT1 | ecosystem: Environmental > Aquatic > Freshwater >...
ACCAACTGCATTGTTCTCTAAACTCTGACAGGCTTTTTGAATGGCCTCATTAAAACTTCTGCCAATGCCCATTACCTCACCCACACTTTTCATCTGGAAACCAAGTGTATCATTAGCCCCTTTAAACTTATCAAAATTCCAACGGGGTATTTTTACAATTACATAATCGAGCGCCGGCTCAAAGTAAGCAGATGTTGTTTCTGTAATCTGATTCTCCAATTCATCAAGATTATAGCCTATGGCAAGTTTGGCAGCAACTTTAGCAATCGGATAGCCTGTTGCTTTACTCGCCAAGGCAGATGAACGGCTTACTCTTGGATTAATTTCGATTACCTGGATTTCTTCGGTATCAGGATTCAGCGCAAATTGAACATTACATCCACCGGCAAAATTTCCCAAATCTCTCATCATCCTGATAGCTGTATTTCGCATCAACTGCAATGCTGTATCACTAAGCGTCATAGCCGGGGCCACTGTTATTGAATCCCCGGTATGCACACCCATTGGGTCAAAATTTTCTACTGTACAAATAATACAAACATTATCAGCAGAATCTCTCAGCAGTTCCAGTTCAAATTCTTTCCAGCCCATCACTGCTTTTTCTACCAACACTTCATGAATAGGGCTGGCTGTTAAAGCTCTGTTCAGGGCTTCATCCAACTCTTCTTTTTTAAAAACCAATCCGCCACCTGTACCACCCAATGTAAATGAAGGACGGAGCACCAATGGAAACCCAATTTCCTGAGCAAATTCTTTACCTTCTAAAAAAGAGTTGGCTGTTTTTGCCTGGCCTACCGGCACTCCCAGTTTTATCATCCATAGGCGAAATTTTTCACGGTCTTCTGCTTTTTCGATTGCTTTTATATCAACACCAATCAACCGTACATTATACTGTTTCCAAATACCAAGCTCTTCGGCTTCTTTAGCAAGGTTGAGTGCTGTTTGTCCACCCATGGTGGGCAACACAGCATCAATCCGATAGCCATCGGATTCATTTTCCTTCAATATTTGTTCGATACTTTCTACAGTAAGTGGTAGCAAATAAACCTTGTCGGCCATCATCGGGTCTGTCATGATGGTGGCTGGGTTGCTGTTGATAAGAATGACTTTTACTCCTTCTTCCCGTAAGCTTCTGGCAGCTTGTGTGCCGGAATAATCAAACTCACAGGCTTGTCCGATAATAATCGGGCCGGAGCCAATAATGAGAACAGATTTAATCGAATTGTCTTTTGGCATTTTTTGTTTTTAGTTGTTGTTGGCAATGTTGAGCTATGACGAGGCATCATTAAGAAAAAACAAATTGCGCAAAACTAAGGGAATGGATTGAAAAATATTACATAAAATGCGGGAGGTTGATAATTATTTACCCACCGCAATCAAACCCGCCCGCTGTGCTCATTCGGTATAACTTTATGCTTTTATTTTCAGTAATTTTTTGAAAACGATCATCAAAAATACCGCCAGAAATATCGGGCTATATATAGTACTTTGTGCCGGTACTTTCCTGATGTTACAGATCGGTACCTAGCATTTTGCATTGAGCCCTGACACTGGTTTTTTGGCGGTTAAGCAGGACTATATTCATATTAAGGTTTGGCGAACGGCTTTTTATGTCCATGTATTCTCCAGTATCCTTACCCTGCTGGCCGGGTTTACCCAATTTTCAAGCTATATCCTGAAAGAACACCGGGGGCTTCATCGCTTCATGGGAAAGCTGTATGTTTTTGCTGTGCTTTTTATCAATTTCCCGGCGGGAATATATTGGCATTTTATGCCAACGGCCATTGGCCCACTAAGATCGGCTTTGTGATACTGGACAGTTTGTGGTTTTGGTTCACGTTAAAAGCATTTATTGAAATAAAAAGAGGGAATGTGTCGGCGCATAAACGGTTCATGTTACGTAGTTATGCATTGACATTTTCAGCAATTACCCTGCGAACATAGAAACTGGTCTTATCAGGCCTGTTTGTTATTGACCAGGTATGTTTATATATGATAGATGCCTGGATCGGCTTTGTTCCTAATTTGTTGCTGGCAGAATGTCTGATACGAAGAAAGAGAAAGGAGGTGGGGCAGCGGATCCGTATAACTTAACGTTCAATCCTGATATTATTAATGACCAGGAAGAAAATAGCAGCAGATATGATCGCAAATGACAGAATAAAAACAATAGTAGCTGTTACACCCGGGTTCTTGTAGTTATTCCTCACCTGGCTTTTGTACACCGCCCGGGATATGAACCAGGATCAAACACCGATGATCAGCGATATTAAAAGAAGTATACCCATAAAAAAACGGGTTAGAATGGTTTTAAGGGTACAGGCTTTGGAATTTTCCGGTACGAAAGGGAATAGAGATCGTCGTAAATATTTTTCTGTTGTTCGATTGATTCTGTTACCAGCTTTTTTAAAATCTCCGGGGTTTTAAAATCCTTTCTGGTCGGAGAGAAATTCTCTGTAATGGTTTTGATACTAAGGGTGTCATGGTGTGTTTCGATCGTAGAAAAATAATACACTTTTTCTTTACGGTACTCCGGTTGCTTATTACGCCTGAGTATTTCAATCAGCACAGAGCCCTCAATATTCATAAAGCGTTGTTCGCCGATATAAGAGGTATAGCCGGTAAAATAGGCGGTATCCGGCAGAATAATATCCCCTTTTACTGCTTTGCCATAGCGGGTGATGGCATAGACAGAATCCGATTGCCGGGTGATCTCTAATGCCTCGATGCCAAAAAAGTCACTGCCGTCTTTGACAATACCATACCAATAACCAACCAGGGTGCTGTCAACCGGTTCACTTGGTTTAGCTGATAGTGGCACCGTTGATTCAAACGGGCAGGCTGTTAAAAGGATGGAGAGTGGCAAGAGCCACAAAAGTTTTTTCATTTGTTAAATGGAGGCAAAAAGATACGAACAATGAAGCGGATAGCCTATACCTTATTAAGATTATACCGGATCATGCTTATTTTTGCCTATGCGGTTAAGATTCTTATTACTGACGTGCGGGCTCTTTGTTTCGTTGTACCTGTTGTCACAACCGCCGGCCTATCCCCAAAATTATTTCCGTAATCCTCTTGGTGTTCCCATGCAGTTATCGGCCAATTTCGGAGAATTGCGGTCCAATCACTGGCATATGGGCCTTGATATCAGGACCGGGGCCAAAGAAAATCTCCCGGTATATGTGGCGGCGGAAGGATTTATTGCTAAAGTGGGTATCCGCCCCCAAAGTTTCGGACGATTTATTATTATTCAACACCCCAACGGGCTCTCTTCCCTTTATGCCCACCTGAATGCTTTTTACCCGGAACTTGAAGAATATGTAACTGCACAACAATATAAACAGGAGAGCTGGGCTGTAGAGTTAAATTTTTCAAAAGACCAGTTCCCTGTTAGTAAAGGTGCGTTTATTGCCAACAGTGGCAACACGGGTGGTTCCAAAGGCCCGCATTTGCATTTTGAGATCATTGATACAAAAACAGACAAAAGACTGAATCCTTTATTGTTCAACTTCCCAATGGAAGATAATACGCCACCTTCCTTTATCAAACTGGCGATGTATGACCGGGATAGATCAGTTTTTGCACAAACACCAACCTACTTTTCAGTGAAAAATACGGACAGTGGTTATGTTATTCCGAAAAGGCCGGTTATAAAAACCGGATTGAGTAAGATCAGTTTTGCCATCCAGGCATATGACAAAATGAGTGGTGGCGGCAGCGATAACGGCATTTATTCAGCCAGGCTATACCTGGATGATGAACCGCAGGTAAGTTTTGTTCTGGACAGTATTGATTATGATGAAACACTGTACATGAATGCGCATATTGATTACCGCGTCGATTATAACGGAGGGGCTTACCTGCAACACCTCTCATCACTACCTGGCGACCAGGGGCCTGTATATAAAAAAATAAAAGGAGATGGGGTTATCAGTTTGCAGGACACGAATGTGCATTTTATCAGTATTGATATCAAAGACCCGAAGGGAAATACATCTCAATTGAATTTTGAATTACAGTATGATGATAGCCTGGCAAAAATAACAACTTATCAAAACTATGCACTGAAATTAGCACCTAATAAAATAAACCGCATACAGAAAGACGATTTTAAAATGGAACTGCCAGAAGAATGTTTATATGATACGGTCCCTGCTTTGTATTATCGCAATAACGCTACCTCATTTAATTCAGTAACAGCACTCCACCAGGTGAACGACCCTTCTTTCCCGTTACACAACGATATTACCGTAAGTATTAAACCTACTAAAACAATTCCCGAAGAATGGAAAGATAAACTCATCATGCAACGAACCGGCAAGGGCAGCACCATCCGGAAAGTGCAGTTGGAGAATGGATGGATGTCAGCCAGTTTCAGTGACTTCGGCAGTTTCCAGGTGATAGCGGATGTCACCCCACCCCAGATTAATGAATTGGGCAGGGGGGATACAATTAATTTAAGTGCCGCCAGTAATATTGTTTTTTCACCTACCGATAATTTTGGTATTGTTAAAAGATTCCGGGTGGAACTTGACAGCCAGTGGCTGCGTTTTACCAACGACAAAAGCCGCAACTGGATCTATAAATTTGATGAACGGTGCCCTTACGGTGTTCACCAACTGACCGCTACTGCTACTGACCTGGTTGGAAATACCACTACGAAAACCTGGTGGTTCAAACGATATCCTTATACAGCACCACCACCCAGGAAAAAAGTAGCAAAGAAGAGTAGCAAGAAGGCGGCAGAAAGTATAAAGAAAGGTAAGACCAGCAGCACTAAAAAGCCCGCTGTAAACAAGAAAAAATAAACTCCCTTTACTCTTTTTAATTGTACTCCTGTTTATGGTAACACTACAAGAAGGCGATAAAGCCCCGGCATTTTTCGGTACAAACCAGGATGGAAAAATTATTTCACTGGCAGATTATAAGGGGAAGAAGCTGGTCTTGTATTTCTATTCTGAGGCCGGATCACCTACCTGTACAATCGAATCCTGTAACCTGAGGGATCATTTTGTATCATTGAAAAAAAATGGATTTCAAGTAGTGGGTGTCAGCCCGGATGATACTGTAAAGCAAAAGAGGTTTGAAAAAAAGTATCAACTTCCCTTTCCGCTTATTGCGGATACGGAGAATACGATCAGTACGGCTTACGGGGTAAGGGATATGAAAAAATTGTTTGGCCGGGAGTATATGGGTATCCTGCGTACTACGTTTATCATCGATGAAAAGGGAGTGATCCGGAAGATATTTGTCAAACCAAAGAATAAGGCCCATGCAGAAGAGATTATGGCGGCTATGAAATAAAGTTATACCCACCTGTGCAAACCCTTTGCGTAAATTTTGTACATGTTTATTTAATTTCTCATTCAAATAAGGCAACCCGCGAGAGGTTATAGCCGATTATTTCCCATTAATCAAAACAACTACATGAGACGACTACTTATACCGTTATTACTCCTTATTACTTTATCCATACAGGCTCAGGATACAGCAATGACCAGGATAGAACGGAGACCCGTTAAAGCGTTCAGCTCTGAAAAAGCCATCAATGCCAACACACCAGAAACGGTGGGTAAAGGGAAAATGGGATTTAAGGTATCGCACAATTTTGGGGACATCGCCGGTGATAATGGTGGTATCAAACAATTCTTTGGCCTGGATAATTCCACTGATATCCGGATCGCCTTTCAAATTGGACTCGGAAAGCGATTCGATGTGATCGCGGCCCGGGCAAAAGGGGCCGGCCTGCAGCAACAATTGCTGGAGCTGGGTTTGAAATACAAATTGCTGGAACAATTAGAAAATGATCCTTCTCACCCGGTTTCCGTAACCGTATTTGCTAATATGGCGATCGCCTGCAATAAAGCTAATGCATTTCCTAACCAGGATAATAGTTATGATGGCTTTTCAGACAGAGTCAGTAATGTATTGCAGCTGATCATTGCCCGCAAAATGGGAAAAGTAAGCCTCCAGTTAAATCCTACTTTGCTGACCCGTGGTTATGCCGTTTCTTACGACCAGAAAACCATGTTCGCCCTTGGTGGTGCCATTAAAGTGCCCTTGGTCGAGAACCGTTTGAACCTGCTGCTGGATTATTTTCATCCCTTCCGGAAAGAAAGCGTTAAGGATTCCTTTAAAGTAAACGATAATATTAAATTTTCCGACCCGCTGGGTGTTGGATTTGAATTCATCACTTCTGGTCACCATTTCCGGTTGAATTTCACCAATACGACGGAAATACTGGAAAATCGCTTTATTCCACGTACAATAAGTTCCTGGGGTGATGGACAGTTTCGCTGGTGTTTTACCATTTCAAGAAATTTTACACTGTGGAGAGATAAGAAGTGAATGGTCAATGGTCAATAGTGAATGAGCTGATGTTGCGTTAAAAAATCTTTCTGTTATTGCAACGAAAATTTCACTGTCCGGGTCATTAAAGTATGAAAGTAAGGATCAAAGAAAATTCCTTTTTGGCTAAGCTGGCAGCTTTTCAGATGAAGGCGGATAAAGTTGCAATTGTTTTCGGCCATACCATCCACTTGTACCATACCAGCAAAGAGGAATTTTTAAATGATAGTGACTGGACCTGTCACGAATTGAAACATGTGGAACAGTATCAGCAAAAGGGTATTTCGGGGTTCCTCACAAGATATATATGGGACTGGGTAAAGAACGGCTACTATAACAATAAGTTTGAAGTGGAAGCAAGGGCGAGTGAAAAAGATACTGAACTGATGAAGAAGGTGCAGTTTATTTAAACCACCCATTCTATTTCTCCAAAATTAAACTCCTCGCTGATGGCATGTTGTGTCATCAGCATACCTGCAGGTGAAACATCTTTGATAAGCGCTTCAAAAACAGCACTGCCTTTTTTAAGTTTTACGATGGCTTTTCTTTTATACAAATGGGTCAGGTAGCTATTGTAGATATTCTCAAAACCTTCTTCTATTAACTCCGTAAACCTTTTATCAACGATGGTGCATAGCTCTTTTGCCAGCTCTACCGTATCAAAATATTTACCTGTTATTTGTTTAAGTGAAACGGGATTTTTTATCTCCGGGTCAAAAACCACCTGGTTAATATTGATGCCAATACCAACAATTGACCATTCCCAGATTCCGGGCCCGGTCTCCCGGCTTCCGACTACAGACTCCACTAATATTCCCCCTGCCTTTCTGTCCTGCCAGTACAGATCATTAGGCCATTTTATTTTACTGTCTTCACCGGCATATTTCATGAAAAAATCATGTACAGCCACTGCCACACAGGCACTTAGCTGAAACTGTTGTGCAAGCTGCAAGGGTAATGGTTTTACCACTACACTGAGCAGGATATTCTTCCCTTTTTCAGTCATCCAAACCTTATTCCGCTGGCCTTTTCCCGCCACCTGTTCATGGGCAAAAAAGGCCATGCCATGCTGTGCCAAACCCGCATGAAGCTGCTGGCGGGCATAGTTGTTGGTACTATCAACCGATTGCATTTCAACGAATGGTGAACCAAGGGGTTTTGTTGCAGAGGGTTGTGGCAATTAATTGCTATTTTTGACAAAGTAAACTTGTTTCTGGTTACTGGTATCTTGTTTCTGGTAAAAGTTCGTCACAAATTGTACGACATAACCTATGAGTAACAACCAGCGATAAGCAACAATACAATAAACGCAAAACAATTTCATTTTTGGAACAACTGGCATCCCTCACCAAGCGCAAGAAAAGTGCAGCACGGTTAACGAAGAACTCAAAAATCATCAAAACCATTATTGCAGCTATTCAGGAAAAAAAAGGAGAGCATATTATCTCCCTTGACCTGCGAAAAATAAATGAGGCAGTGGCCGATTTTTTTATCGTTTGTGAAGCAAGTAACCCTACCCAGGTAAAAGCTATCGGAGATAATGTAGAGCACCGGGTAAGCGAAAAATGCAGCGAGAATCCATATCACCATGAAGGTTTCCAGCAACTGCAGTGGGTTTTGATCGATTATGTGAACGTGGTGGTGCATGTAATGCTTACCGAAACAAGGAAGTTTTACCAGCTGGAAGAAATGTGGAGTGATGCAGCCGCCTGGGAACACAATGAGTAATGTTAAATTGCAGCTTTAGCTGAACTTTTCTTATACATAATTATTATTTAGCAGGAATATAGAAATTATATATGGCACAAGAACCCAATAGAAACGAGAATAGGCAACCCCGGATGGGCAACCGCCCCGGTGGAGGAGAAGACCCTAATCAGCCCCCTAAGAAAGGACCCCGATTCAGCATGTACTGGATCTATGCGATCATCTTTGCTCTACTGATCGGATTTTCCTGGTTCAGTCCTTTTTCGGCCAATATGGTCAAGACCAACAATCTTGCTTTTAAAAGCATGTTATTGTCAGGAGAGGTCAGTAAGTACGAGATCGTAGATAACCGCAAAACGGTAAAAATATATCTCACCCCCGCAGCGATCGAAAAACATAAAACCGAACTGAAGGAAGGGGTCACGGGCAAGATCAATGAGAAGGGTCCCCACATGTCGTTTAAATTTTCCGGTGATTTTGAGAAGCAGATTGATGATTTTTATAAACAAAATAATATTCCCAGTGATAAACAGGTAAAATATTTTGTTACGGCAGAAAGGGATATACTCGGTGGAGCCCTACAATTCTTATTGCCCATTCTGTTATTTGTTGGTCTCTGGATTCTGCTGATGCGGAAAATGAGCGGTGGAGCCGGCGGCGGCGGTGGACCGGGTGGTATCTTTAATATTGGAAAATCAAAAGCAACTTTATTTGATAAAGGAACCAAGGTCAATATCACCTTTGCAGATGTAGCCGGCCTGGATGAAGCGAAGGTAGAAGTGATGGAGATCGTTGACTTCTTAAAGAACCCGAAAAAATATACCAACCTCGGTGGTAAGATACCCAAAGGAGCTTTACTGGTCGGCCCTCCTGGTACCGGTAAGACCTTACTGGCAAAAGCAGTAGCGGGAGAAGCACAGGTTCCTTTCTTTAGTTTGAGCGGATCTGACTTTGTGGAAATGTTTGTTGGGGTAGGTGCCAGCCGGGTAAGAGACCTGTTCAAACAGGCAAGAGAAAAAGCTCCCTGTATCATCTTCATTGATGAAATCGATGCAATAGGACGTGCCCGTGGAAAGAATGCCATGATGAGTAACGATGAAAGGGAAAGTACCCTGAACCAGTTACTGGTAGAAATGGATGGTTTCGGAACCGATGTGGGTATCATTGTATTGGCTGCTACCAATCGTCCCGATGTATTGGATACCGCCTTGCTTCGTCCGGGTCGTTTCGACCGGCAGATCACTATTGACAAACCAGATCTGGTTGGCCGCGAAGCTATCTTCAAAGTGCACCTGAAGCCTATTAAAATTTCTAAAACATTAGATATACATAAGCTGGCTGAGCAGACCCCCGGATTTGCGGGTGCAGATATCGCTAACGTATGTAATGAAGCTGCATTGATAGCTGCCCGTAAAAATAAAGAAGCAGTGGATATGCAGGATTTCCAGGATGCAGTAGATAGGGTTATTGGCGGACTGGAAAAAAAGAACAAGATCATATCTCCGGAAGAAAAGAGGATCATCGCTTTTCATGAGGCGGGTCATGCCGTCTGTGGCTGGTACCTGGAGCATGCCTATCCTTTATTGAAAGTAAGTATTGTACCAAGAGGAACAGCCGCACTCGGTTATGCGCAATACACTCCCAAGGAACAATACCTGTATAATATTGATCAGCTGACCGACCAGATCTGTATGACATTGGGAGGGCGGGCCAGTGAAGATATCTTCTTCGGTAAAATTTCAACCGGTGCACAAAATGACCTGCAGCAGATCACCCGGATCGCTTATGCTATGGTAACGGTGTATGGTATGAATGATAAGATCGGTAATATCAGTTTCTATGATCCGCAACAGGAAACGACCTTTACCAAACCTTATTCTGACGAAACGGCTAAAATGATCGACCAGGAAGTTCGTAAACTGATTGATGATGCATACGAGAAGACTAAGAGCTTGCTGAAAGAAAAAAGAGGAGATGTAGAGAAACTCGCCAATGCTTTACTGGAAAAAGAAGTGTTGTTTCAGAGCGATGTTGAAGCGTTGATCGGTAAAAGACCCTTTGAAGAGAAAAAACCGTTGACTGATGATCTGCCTATTGCAGAATTAGTGGAAGACACCGTGGCAGAAGCTGCCCCTAAAAAGGAAGACGAAGAAGCAACGGGTAAGCAAACAGGTACGATCGGTTTAGCCCCATCTATTTAATAACGAATCATGAACGTTTCCCCTTCCAAGGAAAATATTCTGAAAAAGATCCGCAAGGCGTTGAGTCACTCAACGCCTTTGCCTTTTCCGCAGAGCGAAGGTAATCAATCGGTGTTTCAACCATTGGAACAGGAGGCGGAAGTGGAATTTGCCGAACAGTTTACCAAACTCCAGGGGAAGTTTATCTATTGTATCAACCAGCAGGAATTTGCTTTTCAATTAAGCAGCCTCGTCAAAAAACAGAATTGGGAAAAAGTATTTTGCGTGGAAGAAAAACTGGTTGCACCGGTTGCGGCACAATTAGCCGACCGGTTTATGCAAACTGACCTGGCGGGTTGCGATGTATCGATTACTGGTTGCGAAAGCCTTGTAGCAAGAACCGGAAGTATTGTAATGAGTTCTGCACAAGCCAAGGGGCGGACGGCCAGTGTGTATGCACCTATTCATATTTGTGTTGCATATACCAGCCAGTTGGTGTATGATCTCAAAGATGCATTGCAAAAAGCCAAAGATAAATATGGCAATAGCCTCCCTTCCCTGATCACTTTTGCTACCGGCCCCAGCCGCACAGCAGATATTGAAAAAACCCTGGTGGTGGGTGTACATGGTCCCAAAGAAGTGTATGTATTTCTTATCGAAGCCTGAGTATAAAAAAATAGTAGCATAAATACTTCATTAAGCAGCTTCGGGATTTCTTTCTTAGTATGCTAGTACCCTCTTTTTATTTTTTAAACTCTTAGCTTATCTTTATACCATGACAAATCCCGGTATCTACCATTTATTTGTGTACGGCTCACTACGTCGCGGCTTTCACAGCCCGGTATATGAATATATCAGTCGTTTTTTTAAATTCATTGGCGAAGCAAAAGTAAAGGGTAAGCTCTACGATATGGGTAGCTATCCCGCAGGGATCTCTACAGAAGAAGATAGCTATATCGTGGGGGAACTCTACCAGGCTAAAAATGAACATGAATTCTCCTGGGCCATTGGCCAGCTGGATGATTACGAAGGGGTGTCCGTGGAAGCGGATGAAATACAATTATACCGCAGGGAAATTGCTCAAGTACACATTAACGTGGAAATTACTCCTGCCTGGATATACTGGTATAACGGGGAAGTGACCGGTAAAACAGCGATCGCTTCCGGCGATATGTTAGAATACCTGGGTAAAAAGTAAAAATAATTGTATTTGTCCCTGCTATAGCAGACTTTCATATGCAGCTCACAAACTATGTTGAATTTATAGCAGGTAATTAATATTTTTCATTAATTTATAAAATATGAAATTCTTTTTATTTGTTTTCTTGTGCAGCCTGTCCCTGTTGCTGCAATCCTGTGAGTTTAGTTGTTCAGTCGGCGGAAATAAAGACGATGTTTCGGGTACTGCTAAAGTAAAAGATGGAGCCAGGATCTATAATAATATTCAGTTAAATGCAAGTGGCGTAAGGGTCGATAAAGCTTACCTGCTCCTTGAAAACGGCCAACAAGTACCGGATGATAATTTTGTTGATTTTAAAGGACCGATAAAAATGCAATTGAAGGTTGAAAGTGGTTGGGTAGAAGAAAAGGGTAAAGTTTTATTGGGTGCTTCAGAAAAAATTACTTCCGAAAGCGGGGAAGTGCTGGTGGATGAAGCCGACCTGTTTCAGCAATATAACGAAGGGATACCTGCTAAAGACGCCAAATCAATCTATTTATCTGCTTCGTTAAAATTGAAAGAAGGAGCTCCTCCAACCTCTTTCATGGTCTCATTCAGGGTTTGGGATAAAAGAGGCAGTGGTTTTATAGAAGGAAGTTATATGCTCTATTCCAAATAAGTCAGTCATTTTTGAATTGTCTCTGAAAATTTACCTGTGACCCGTAAAATATATTTTCTCTCCGATTTCCACCTCGGTGCACCCGATCATGCCAGCAGCCTCGAAAGAGAACGGTTGCTTGTACAATTTCTTGATGAGATTAAACAGGACGCAGCAGAAATTTTTATTGTCGGAGATATGTTTGATTTCTGGTATGAGTATCGCAAAGTAGTTCCCAAAGGATATGTTCGGTTGCTGGGCAAACTGGGTGAGCTGACTGATGCAGGTATTGCGATCCATTTTTTTGTGGGTAATCATGATATGTGGATGAAAGATTATTTTCAAAAAGAGCTGCATATCCCGGTTTACTTCAAACCAGAAGAGCTGGAGCGCAACGGGAAAAAATTTTTAATAGGGCATGGAGATGGCCTCGGGCCCGGGGATCATGGTTATAAGCGGTTAAAAAAAGTGTTCCGGAACCCGTTGAGCAAATGGCTTTTTGGCATTTTTCCACCCATCCTGGGGATCGGGATAGCTAATTATATGAGCCGGAGAAGCCGGGCGGCGGGTCTGCAGGAAGAGGTTTTCCTTGGGGAAGAGAAAGAATGGCTCATTATTTACAGCAAAGAGGTGTTGAAAGAAAAAAAGATCGATTTTTTTGTGTTTGGACATAGACACCTGGCGATTGATTATCGTCTGAATGAGGTGAGCCGTTACATCAACCTGGGTGACTGGATACTGTATTTTACTTATGCGGTATTTGATGGAGATAAAATGGAACTGAAATCCTACCAGGGGAAGGAACATAAAATAATCCGGAATTAAATGAAGAGACTGCTGTACATAGCGTGGCTTTTGTTATGGTTACCTGCTTCAGGCCTCGCACAGGCTGATACCAGTTTCCGCCTGATCAAGACCCTGAAAGGGGATATTGTTGAATTTACAGTTGACAATCTCGATAATATATATATCCTCAACAGCCGGAATCAAATAAAAAAATTCAATGCCAATGGTGACTCGGTAGCTATTTACAACGATGTAAAAAAATTCGGGCAAGCTACCCTTATCGATGTGTCAAATCCTCTGAAAGTATTATTGTATTACCGGGATTTTACAACCGTGGTCATGCTGGACCGTTTCCTGAATGCGGTAAACAGTATTGACCTTCGCAAGGAAAACATTTTCCAGGCCAAAGCCATTGGTCAATCATATGATAATAAGATCTGGGTATACGATGAGATAGAGAACAAACTCAAGAAAGTGGATGAGGATGGAAAGCTGCTGCAGGAAACACCTGACTTTCGCTTGTTGTTGGGAGCAGCCCCCTCCCCGATAAAGATATTTGATGAGAACCGGTATGTGTATGTCTATGATTCTGTTTACGGGGTATATGTGTTTGATTATTTCGGGGCCCTGAAGAACAATATCATGATCGATCACTGGCAAAACTTTAAAGTCACCGGTAAGTATATATTTGGCTCCCGGGCCGATACTCTGTTTCGCTATGAGATCGCCTCTTTCCGGGTGGATGAATGGAAAATGCCGGAAGAGATCTGGCGGAGCAAAGCGTTTAACTTCAGTTCTTCCCGGTTATATGCGCTAAAAAATGGCACTATTGATATTTACTCCTTCCGCTGATTCATCCTTCACCGTTTTGGTTTATTCGATATTTTTGGAGCATGAATGATTTTCTTGAACAGGTTTGGCTGGATAATACGGTGAAGAGTTATTTAATTGTTGCCGGTGTTCTTCTATCTGTCGTCCTGCTGAAACGGTTTATTTCCCGCTACCTGGCCGGGCTCCTGTTCAGGCTGGTCAACAAGATCTGGAAAGACGTTGACAAGAAATCATTTATCCACCTGCTGATAGAACCGCTGGGTTTCTTCCTGTTGATTCTCGTCGCTATTGTCAGTTTGCACAAACTGAATTTCCCAACCGTATTGAATGTAGAGCTGTATAAATACAGTGTAAAGCAGATCATACTTTGTATTGCAACTATCGTTCTTATTATTTCCTTTATCTGGCTCTTGCTCCGTATCATTGATTTTATTGCAACGATACTGGAGAAAAAAGCTGACCTCACACCGAGCCAGTCAGATAACCAGCTAATTATTTTTTTCCGGGACTTTTTTAAAGTCGTTATCGCTATTATCGGTGGAATGATGGTACTGAACTATGCTTTTGACCTGAACGTAGCAAGCCTGATCACGGGCCTGAGCATCGTAGGTGCCGGTATTGCACTAGCCCTGCGGGAAAGCCTTGAAAACCTGATCGCCTCCTTTATTATTTTTTTTGATAAGCCCTTTACGACCGGTGATTTGGTGAAAGTGCAAAATGTAACGGGAACCGTGGAGAGAATTGGCTTACGAAGTACCCGGATCCGGTCCGAACATAAAACCTGGGTCAGTGTTCCCAACAAACAAATGGTGGATAGTGTGCTGGATAATCTTTCTAACAGAACTCAGCGAAGGGGCGATATAAAACTGGAGCTTGCCCTGCAGACACCTGCTGCTAAACTGGAATCCGTATTGGCAGGTATTACAACCCTACTCAACAAGCCGGGAGTGGAAGAGTCCAATGTATTACTGGAAGAAATAACAGGCAAAGCTTTTATCATTCATGCAGATTATTATACTGCTCCTTTGACGATCAAAGAATTTAATGAGATCAAACAGGCGATCAACCTGGAGACATTAAAACTCCTGGAAGCGAAGGAAGTTCAAATAGCGGGAGCCAGTGCGGATATTCGTATCCTTGGAAAAGACGCTGAATAAGAGACTTGTCGTGAAAAATATCCGGCTGATTTATTGAATAGCTACCAGGATCTCGCCCAGTTCTTTATCAAATAGGCCATACTTACCATATTCAACTACCCGCCCCATTTCTTTCCCGTTTTTCATCACCATGATCGTTGGTACATTTTTAATGTTCAGGGCTTCGGTCAAATGACTAAGCGTTTTCTTTTCCCGGTCAACACCGATCAATGTTACCTTATCTGTAGAAAAGCCCGCCGCATCCAGCAGGGAATAAAATTTAGGGATAATAAAATGTGAATCCTCGCACCAGGTACCCATGAAGACGAGCAACTGGACAGAATCTTTATTTTTCTTTAAACCTTCCACCGCCAAACTGTTGGGAGTATAACCCTTTAGATTGCTGGCATACCATTTAAACGAAGTATCGTTTTGCAATACTTCCCGTGAAATAATGCCTTTTAATGTTTTTTCGTTGGGACGTTCCACTAATACTTCATAGGGGTGCTGAGCAATGGAAACCTGGCTCAAAAACAGGATAACGGCAACAATAAGCGTAAATCTCTTCATGATGTAATAATAAATAGATGGCAAATGTAAAAGCCTGCCCGCCATCCTTCAAATTTTATTGTGGTCAGGCGGGGGCGCAGTCAAAAGATGAAACAAGGGCTGTAAAAGTTGCAAATCAGGGAGTGGGGTTTGGCTAGTTGCGAGTGGGGGTTACTCTTCGCAAGCCTATAATGCTGATTGTGTATTTCCCACTAGCCACTCCCCCAGACCCCACTAGCTCACAAACTGGCTTTCAGCTCCAGCAAAAACCCTTTAATCTTTTCCAGCGACTGGATCATCACAAATTTCTCGTCGGCCTTTTTGTTCCTTTTCAGGTAATCCTTGGCCCCTTCAATGGTGAATTTCCGGCGGCGGAGCAAGTCATAGATCATGACCAGGTTCTTAATATCTACCGGGCGGAAGAAACGGTCGCCCTTCCTGTTTTTCCGGGGTTGCAGGATGTCAAATTCAGTTTCCCAGTAACGGATCAGGGATTGATTTTCCCGGAACATCCCGGCCACTTCCCCGATTGAATAATATTGCTTTTTAAAAAGGATATCGTCCTCGGGTACCTGTATCAAATCGGCGCTAAGGGCGATTTCTTTTAATGATTTACGGCCCCGCTTACCTGGCGCTGCAGATGGAATGATCTCTTCATTCTCTTCTTCTTTGCTGGGTACCGGTTCTTTATTTTCCTCCATTGTTACTTTTTCTTCTTCTGTAACGGATAAAGTAATGGCCGGAGTATCTTTAGTTTCCTCTATCGGTGCAAAATCAAATGTTATTTGTGATATGGACTTTCCCATGCGTTGTAAAGATACGATGCTAATACACCTGACATGCAGTAAAAGTATAGTGTGGAAAATTAGTAAGTAATGAGTTGTGAGCCGCGAGTTACGAGGTGAACCCTGCTTTGATAAGCTATTCCTCGTAACTCATAACTAGCCAATCGCAGCTTTTCTCTAATCCAAACTTTGGTTACTGGCAGCCGCTTTTTTTAATAGCAGGTCAAACTGTGCAGGTGTAAGATCATTATAGAAGAAATAGATCGGGTCAATTTTATCGCCGTACTTACGGACCTCATAATGGCAATGCGGGCCCGTGGATTTACCGGTACTGCCTACCCATCCAATCACTTCTCCTCTTTTTACTACCTGGCCGCTATTTGATTTCACTCTTACCATATGACCATATAAAGTTTCATAGCCATACCCATGATTAATGATAACATGGTTGCCATAGCCATTACCGGTACTCCCCGCAGTTATGACCGTACCATCTGCCGTAGCATAAATAGGTGTACCCTGCGGAGCTGCAAAATCCAATCCGTAGTGAAACTTCACTGTTTTATATACCGGGTCAATGCGGGAGCCGAACCCGGATGCAATGCGGCTCAGGTCTTTATTACTGACCGGTTGAATGGCCGGTGTGTGTGACAAAAGTTTTTCTTTGTTATTTACCAGCTCGTCCACTTCACCATACGATTTTTTCTGGGCGGCGATCCGGTTTCCCAGGTTATCGAGGGTAGCCCTGATGGATGCTGCCAGTTGGTTATCTTTTATTTTTTCTACCGTTGCTACTTCTTTTTTATCCTCCAGCTCTTTGGCCCGGGCACTATCGGGTATGGGGTTAGCTTCAAAAATGGCGCGGTATACATCATTATCTCTTTTCTCCAGTTCTTTCATTTGCTGTTGTACCGATTTCAGATCATTTTCCAGATCCTGGTAATTGTCCTTAAGGCCTTTATTCTGCTGAGCCAGTATTTTTTCTTTAGGAGAACCGATAAATTGAAAAGCGACATAGGAAATAAGGGCGGCGGTAACCAGGGCGGCGGCAATAAAACCAAAAACCCGCAGCAACTTTACCCGCAGGGGTGTTTCCACCTTTTCGTAGCGGAGCGTATTGGTATTATAGTAATATTTTATTTTCTTCATGAAGAGGGCCTTAAACCTGTTCCGGGCTGTAAATGCGATCCGAATAATTTACCTTAGCGTCTCTGGCCTAAGTTGTGAAGCGAAGGCTGGCCCCGTTTGCAGGGCTGACAAATATAGCCCGTTAAATAGCAAAAATCAACCCAATCACAGCAGCAATTATGATGAGCAGCGCAGATATACGACAGGCTTTTATGGATTTTTTCAGTTCAAAGGCGCATACTATAGTGCCTTCTGCCCCGATCGTGGTGAAAAATGACCCGACCCTCATGTTTACCAATGCGGGTATGAACCAGTTTAAGGATTACTTTCTGGATAATAAAGTACCGCCTTATGGCAGGGTGGCCGATACCCAGAAATGTTTACGTGTAAGTGGAAAGCATAATGACCTGGAAGAAGTGGGGGTGGATACCTATCACCATACCATGTTTGAAATGCTGGGCAACTGGAGCTTTGGCGATTACTTTAAAAAAGAAGCTATCCAATGGAGCTGGGAATTATTGACAGAGATTTATAAATTAGATAAGGATAAATTATACGTTACCATTTTTGAAGGAGATACCAAAGAAAGATTACCCAAAGATGAAGAAGCCTTCAACGAATGGAAAAAATATGTGGCTGAAGACCGAATCTTATTGGGTAATAAAAAAGATAATTTCTGGGAAATGGGCGATACCGGTCCTTGTGGCCCCTGCACGGAGATACATGTGGACTGCAGAAATGATGAAGAGATAAAGGCCATTGCAGGCAATACCCTGGTGAACAATGACCATCCGCAGGTGATCGAAATATGGAATAATGTATTTATCCAGTTCAATCGTAAAAAAGAAGGTAGCCTGGAGTCTTTACCGGCCAAACATGTAGATACAGGAATGGGATTAGAGCGTTTGGTGAGAGTGATACAGGGCAAACAAAGTAATTACGATACGGATATTTTTGCCGGTACCATTGCCGCAACAATAAAAATTACCGGCAAAAAATATGATTACAGAGATAGCAAAGAAGCTATTGCTTTCCGTGTAATTGCAGATCATATCCGGGCGATTAGTTTTACAATTGCAGATGGACAGTTGCCATCCAACACCGGGGCCGGTTATGTGATACGCCGTATTCTCCGCCGGGCCGTTCGTTATTATTATTCTTACCTGGATTATAAGCAGCCATTGCTTGCACAGTTAGTACCAGTCCTGGCAAAGCAATTTGAAAATATATTTCCTGAATTACAGAAGCAGGTTGATTTTGTAAGTAAAGTGGTGAAAGAAGAAGAGGATGCTTTTTTAAGAACACTTTCTTCTGGGATAAAAAAATTCAAAGAATACACTACTGAAATAGCTTTTCTTGGTGATGGAGTTGTACAAATAGAAGCTGAAGCTGGTGTAGGAGAAGCAATTTTTATAAAAGAGAAATATAAAGAGCAAGTAAAGCAAAAGAAGATAGCAGGAGAAATTGCATTTGAACTTAGTGACACTTATGGGTTCCCGATTGATTTAACAGAGTTAATGGCAAAGGAGATTGGCTGGTCTGTTGATATGAAAGGATTTGAGATTGAAATGCAACAACAAAAAAATCGTAGTCGTGCTGCCGGCACTATTGATGCGGAAGACTGGATCATTCTAAAACAAGGTTCCGGCAAATTCGTCGGTTACGACTCATTAGAAGCTAAAGCTTCCATTTTAAAATACCGGAAAGTAAAAGCCAAAGGCAAAGAATTATACCAAATCGTTTTAGATACTACACCTTTCTATGCGGAAAGTGGAGGACAAGTTGGCGACCGGGGCACATTGATCATTGGCCAATCACCATTCACCATCGTTGATACCAAAAAGGACAACGACCTCAGCATCCATTTTGTTGAATCCATACCTGCTGATCTGTCCGGTGAAGTGATCGCTAAAGTAGATGCATCAAAAAGAAAGAATACTGAACTGCATCACTCGGCCACTCATTTACTGCATGCCGCTTTGAGAAATGTATTGGGAACTCATGTGGCGCAGAAAGGATCCCTGGTAAACGAAGAACATCTCCGCTTTGACTTTTCTCATTTTGCCAAAGTAACGGATGAAGAGATCGCCAGGGTGGAAGCCCTGGTCAATGAAAAGATACGGGCTAATATTCCCGTGGTCACTAAATCCATGTCGAAGGACGAAGCAATGCAACTCGGAGCCATGGCCCTGTTTGGCGAAAAATATGGTCATGTGGTGCGGGTAGTCATTATCGATCCTGACTATTCAGTAGAATTATGTGGTGGCACACATGTGGGTGCTACCGGGGAACTGGGTTTATTTAAATTGACCAGCGAATTGGCTGTAGCGGCCGGTGTGCGCCGGGTAGAAGCTGTTTGTGGTCAACAGGCAGAAGAATATATCAACGGGCAATTTAGTTTGCTCAGCAACCTGAAGGAGGTCCTGAAAAACCCAAAAGATATTCAGAAGGCCATCGAAAACCTGCAGGCTGAAAATGCAGAGCTGAAAAAGCATGTGGATTCTATGGAAGCCAGGCAGCTGGTTGGTATCCGCAATGAATTACTCCAAAAAGATGAGATCATCAATGGTGTGAATTTTATCGGTGATATTATTGAAGTGAGCAATGCAGATGCCCTGAAAAAATTGTGCTTCGATCTGAAGAACCATCTCCGGGACCATGTGGCAGTACTTTGTGTCAATCTTGGTGGCAAACCATTCGTGGCCGTTGGTATCTCTGATACGGTTGTGGCAGCCAAAGGGCTCGATGCAGATAAGATTATCAAAGAATATGTGGCACCATTAATTAAAGGCGGTGGTGGTGGCCAAAAAACACTGGCTACAGCTGGTGGACAGGAAGCGGGGAACCTGAAGCAGGTGATCGAAGCCGTTAAGAAATTATTGTAAAGGAAGAAGCTTTAAAATTGTATTTCATCGTCATCTTCCGCATCTTTCTTTTTGGGAACCATTTTACGGCTTTCTTTTAAGATCCGCAGGCCCCAAATGATAACAGCAATACATATAACAATAGAGATAGCGGAAATTATATAAACCATAAAAGTTGGTGATAGGTGCTGGTATAATAGTAGTTCAAAAATGCACTTTTATAATTACCCCACAATACCACTTTCGGGTTAGTAAAAATACCAGCAAGCGTTACACATGAATAGTATTATCGAAACAGAACGCCTGGTGCTCCGCACATTCACCCTGGCCGATGCGCCATTGGTATATGAATTGAATCTAGACCCTGATGTTACCCGCTATACCGGTGATCCCGTCCGGGATTTGGATCATGCAAAACAAATATTGGAACAGGTTATCCTTCCACAATATGCACTTTATAATCATGGCCGCTGGGCAGTACATGTAAAAGCCGACCTGGATCCGATAGCTATCGGATTCATCGGGTGGTGCGGACTAAAAGCAAGACCCGAACGTAACGAGATCGATCTGGGCTATCGCTTTATGAAAAAAGCCTGGGGTAAGGGCTATGCTACTGAAGCTGCCTGGGCCTGTCTGAAATATGGATTTGAGAAGTTGAGCCTTCCCCGCATTGTAGGCAGGGCTATGTCCCAAAATATCGCCTCCTTGAGAGTGCTGGAGAAATGTGGTATGCAATATATCGGGGAGGAACTAGTAGACGAACACCTGGCCAGGACCTATGAAGCCAGGTACCCGTTCATCCCCTAAAAAGACCCTTTAAAATTGACCCGGCTTTTAACATTTCCGAAACATTTCGTATTTCAGAAAATCTCATTATATTTGGCCTACGAAACTCAACGTAGATAAATTATAAAAACAAATCAAATGGAAAAGAACTGGTCAAAATTTGCTGCTTTTGTTGCTGCGGCAGCCTTGCTGGCACCTGTCTCTCTGCTGGCCCAGAACGAGGAGAAGGAAGTAAAAGAAAAAAAGGATGTTCAGCAGATTATCATTACCCGTAAATCCGAAAAAGATCAAAAAGTAACGGTGGAAATCAATGGTGATAAAGTGACCATCAACGGGAAACCGCTGGATGAATACAAAGACAAGGATGGCGATATTACCGTACGGCTTAGTAAATTAAAGAACATGGACTTCCTGGCACGTGTTCCCGGTGTTAAAAGCACCTGGAGTACCGGTGGCGAAGATAATTTTACTTTTTTTGGTGAGGATGCCAACCGGGCAATGCTGGGTGTTACTACCGAAAAAGCAGAGCAGGGAGCAGAAATAAATTCTATCACCAAAGAAGGTGCCGCTGAAAAAATGGGATTAAAAGAAGGGGATATCATCACCAAAGTAGGAGACAAAAAAATAGAAAACCCGGATGATCTTTCAGCAGCGATCAAGGCGCATAAACCGGGTGATAAAGTAACAGTAACCTACCTGCGGGATAAAAAAGAACAAACAGCTAGTTCTGAACTGACCAAATGGAAAGTGCAGAATCATTCTATGGACCTGGGCAATATGGATTTTGAAAAAATAATGCCCCGTACACTGGCTACTCCCCGGGCTTTCTCTCCTAATGGGCAAAATTGGAGCTGGTCTGGCGGTACACCCAAACTGGGCTTATCTGTTCAGGATACCGATGATGGGAAGGGGGTTAAAGTGATCGAAGTAGATGAGGAAAGCAATGCGGCCAAAGCCGGGATTAAAGAAGAAGATATTTTAACAGAAGTGGATGGCAAAGCGGTCAACAGTACTGATGATATGGTAAAAATGATCAAAGAGAGTAAAGAAAAAGTCTCTATCATGGTCAAACTGCAGCGGTCGGGTAAAACTCAAAGCATCGAAGTGAAAATGCCCCGCAAAATAAAGACAGCCGATCTCTGATCAGATTAATAATTGTTTCTCCTGTGTCGCATGCCCCTCGTTTATAATAAACGGGGGGCATTTTTTTAACGGATCCCCATTACCACGCTCTGCATTAAATGGGTTATTTTTGCCGCCATTCTCCATATGGATCGCCTTTTGGTGATCCGGGTGGATCTACATTATGCCGGAACAAAACGAATACGAAATAGTAATAGGGCTGGAAGTGCATGCGCAACTACAAACCCGGAGCAAACTATTTTGCGGCGACAGTATTGCTTACGGAGCAGCGCCGAACACGCAGGTAAGCCCTATTACCCTGGGTCATCCCGGCACATTGCCAAAGATGAACAGGAAGGCCATTGAGTATGCGATCAAAATGGGACTGGCCTGCCATTCTACCATTGAAAAACAAAACTATTTTGCCCGGAAAAATTATTTTTATCCTGACCTGCCCAAGGGCTACCAGGTTTCACAACATACAACACCGATCTGTGCAGGAGGGTTTGTGAAAATTAAAACCAGCTCCCCCGATGGAGTTGCTATTGAAAAAAATATACGGCTTAACCGTATTCATATGGAAGAAGATGCCGGGAAAAGTTTGCACGATGTGGATGAGGAAAATACCAGCATTGATTATAACCGGGCGGGTACTCCACTTGTGGAGATTGTTACGGAACCCGATCTCCGGAGTTCGGAGGAAGCTTTTACATATTTGACAGAGATCAGGAAACTGGTCCGCTACCTGGAAATTTGCGATGGCAATATGGAAGAAGGAAGCCTTCGTTGTGATGCCAATATCTCTGTTCGTATAAAAGGCGATCATAAACTCGGTACAAGGGTTGAAGTAAAAAACCTCAATTCGATCCGGAATGTGAAAAGAGCTATTGAAGTGGAAGCAAAAAGGCTGATTGATATACTGGAAAAAAGCGGAACCATTATCCAGCAAACAAGAAGTTTTGATGCGAATAACGGAACGACGGTGGCCATCCGGGATAAGGAGGATGCGGATGACTATCGCTATTTTCCTGAACCCGATCTTACTCCTTTCCATTTGCAGGATGCATTTATTGAAAGCATCCTTGCAAGTATCCCTGCATTGCCGGAAGAAAGAATAAGAAAATATATAACCGAACTCAAACTCTCAGTATATGATGCTACAGTACTCACGGAAGAAAAAGCCTTTTCAGATTATTTTGAACAGGTGATTTCTTTTCTCCCTTCTCCAGAAAGTGGAGAAGGGCCGGGGATGAGGCCCAAAGCCGCCGCCAACTGGATGATTGGCCCTGTTAAATCCTGGTTGAATGAAAACAATAAAGAGATAACAGCGTTTCCGCTATCAGCGAAACAAATAGCTGCCGTAATTGACCTGGTGGATACTGGTATGATCAGTTTTTCAGCAGCATCAACAAAACTTTTTGCTGAACTGCTGAAAAACCCAACTAAAAACCCCGGAGATTTAGCAGCGGAGAAAAACCTGCGCCAGCAATCGGCTGTGTCGGATATCGGACCGATCATTGATGCGGTATTGGAGAAATTTGCTGGTAAGGTCACAGAATATAAAAAAGGCAAAAAGGGTTTGCTTGCCTTGTTTGTAGGAGAGGTGATGAAACAATCAAAGGGCAAGGCGGACCCTAAGATGACGAATGAACTATTATTGGAGAAATTAAAATCATAATATGAAGAAAATTACTGTAATCGGAATAGTGCTTATCGGGTTTGCTTCCTGTAAAGAGAAAGCAACGGAAAAAGCATTTCAAGTAAGCGGTACGATCACCAATAATTCAGCGGTCATGATCTACCTGGAAAAACTGGAGATGGGAACCGAACAGGGAGTGCTTGTGGATTCTGCTAAAGTAGGTAAGGACGGCAACTATTTACTGCAGTCCGGGACTGCTGAAGCCTGTGTATTTAATCTGCGTCTTGATAAAAGCGGTTATCCTTTTGCTGCTGTTATTAACGATGTCAATAAAATAACGGTCGATGTTAGTTTTAGTAAAGACAACAAAGAATTTCCGGAGAAATATGAAGTGAAGGGTTCGGCTGCCAGCACGCAAATGAAAGATTTTATGTTTGCCTTCAATAGTAAACTGCAGGCTATTTATTTTACTGATCAATTAAGTGATAGCCTTCAAAAAGCCAGCGCTTCTGACAGTGCTATCCTGGCTATGCAGCAACAGCGGATGCAGGTAGCGGCCGATGCAAAAAACTTAGTGCAATCTTCTTTACAGCAATCCAATAACCCGTCTTTGACCATGTTTATACTGGGCTATTACCAGTCAACCGCCAACGTACCCGGATACCAGTTACCAGGACTTTCCGAAGCCGAAGTGAAAAAAATTGTAGATGATCTGGCTACCAAATTCCCTACCCATACCCGGTTAGCAGCTATAAAGAGCACCCTGGTTGGTTGGGTAGGTTCTGTCGCACCTGATTTTGCTTTACCAGATGCAAATGGTAAAGAAATAAAGTTGAGTTCCTTTAGAGGTAAGTATGTGCTGGTGGATTTCTGGGCCAGCTGGTGCAGACCGTGCCGGCAGGAAAACCCCAATGTGGTAGCAGCATACAATAAATTCAAGGGTAAAAATTTTACCATACTTGGTGTTTCGCTGGATCGCCCGGGACAAAAAGATAAATGGCTGAAAGCGGTAATGGATGATCAACTGGCCTGGACCCAGGTAAGCGACCTCCTGGAATGGAATAGCCCCGTTGTGAATCTTTATGGTTTTGGGCAAACAGGGATACCTTATAATATATTGATGGACCCGGAAGGGAAGATCATTGCAGAGAAATTAAGAGGTTCGGCACTGGAAGAAAAGCTGGCAGAAGTCTTGAAATAATTTTAAAACTTCAATTGTAAATCCTTCCACTTAGTAGTTAAATAGTTGCCGGATAGTGTACTATTGTTTTCACCATCGTACACTACAATACCACCCTTGTTATCGCTTATCTTATTCCAATGAAAGATGTTTTTAAAATAGAAATCATTAAATGTCTGGGCGGCTTTGATTTCTACAGGAATTATTTTCTTTCCGGTATCAATCAGCAGGTCAATTTCAAGGCCATTATTTTCTTTCCAGTAGTATAACAACGCTTGCGAACCGGTATTATGCTTTTGTTTGAGTATTTCAAGCAAAACAAAATTTTCAAACAAGGGCCCCCGGAAATGAGAATTTTGAAGCTCTGCGTCTTTTCTTATGCCCAGCAGAGAACAGGCAAGCCCTGTATCCAGAAAATATAACTTTGGGGTTTTAACCACTCTTTTATTATAATTTTTAAAGTGCGGTGGCAATAGCATTATGATATAGCTGCTTTGCAATATGCCTAACCAGGACTGTGAAGTTTTTACATCTACTTCGCTTTCAATACTCAGGGCGGCTATGTTTAACTGCTGGCCAACTCTGCCGGCACATAATTGTAAAAAACGGTTGAACAAAATAGTATTACCAATATTCCGTAAGAGTTTTAGGTCCCTTTCAATATAGGTACAGATATAAGAAGGATACCAGATGCCGGGGTGCCTTTTCTTATCATATATTTCTGGATAACCACCATTCCTGATAAGTTCGCTGGTGGTATAATTTATTTGTCCAAATTGAAGAATTTCCCTGTAGCATAGTGGTAACAAATCTATATAACCTATACGGCCTGCCAATGATTGTGAAATGGATTGCTGTAACAGAAAGTTATTGCTACCGGTCAGTATATAAAAGCCATCAGTTTTTACTGTATCTAAAATTCCCTGCATATAGCTGAATAACGCAGGAGCCCTTTGTGCTTCGTCAATAACAGCCCCTTTTTTATACCGGTTAAGAAAGGCACGGGGATCAATGGTAGCCAGCATTCTTTCATCCGGGTCTTCAAGCGATACATAGGGCTTTTTTGAAAACACTTTTTTCACTACCGCTGTTTTGCCGCTTAGCCGTGGCCCCACAATGGCTAAGGCCCGGAACTGACGGCTATATTTTTTTATCAGTAATTCTGCATGACAGGGTTGCATATTTGTAATTTATACAGATATAGTAATCAACTACCAGATTTGTATAAGCTATAGTAGCACCGTATAGGAGTAGATCCGGAAAGATCATTGCAGAAAAATTAAGAGGTGCGGCACTGGAAGAAAAGCTGGCAGAAGTCAGGAAATAATTTTAAAAGGATAGCGCAATAAAAAAACCCGCATAAGGCGGGTTTTTTATTGTATCGAATAAGTGAGTTCAAATTAATTATCCCAAAATACTCTATCCTGCAAAGAAGCGGCTTTTTGACCAGGATTGCTTGGGTTAAGGTCAATTTCTGATTGCGGATAGAAAAACGTTCTGGGTATTGCAGAGGTAATACCATTGACGGCTGGAGTCAGGGCAGGATAACCTGTTCTTCTCCAGTCTGCCCAGGGTTCGCCCGATACACCAAAGAGGGCTATATATTTCTCTTCAATGATCTGCTGTAGTCTTTGTGCATTGGTACCGGTTAATGTTCCATTGGCAGTAAGGTAGGTCGTAATATTTGGACCGGATACACCAGCTTCTGTCATTGAGGCGGTGATACCATCTGTAAAGAAAGTTTGTGCACTGCCCGGAGCGCCCATCAATGCAGCTTCTGCACGGATAAAACAATACTCCGCATAAGGCAGTAAACGCTGAAGAGCCGCGCCACTATAAACACCAGAGTTAGTACCTACGGGAGCTGTTGTTAGGGCACCACGCAGGAAGGTATGAATGCGGCTATAATTATTATTCGGAGCTAATGGTATTTTTGCAGCACTAACTGTTCTATATACCTGCTGAAAGGTTATTGAAGTACCGGCCGCAATAGCAGGTAAAGCATATCCTGGAGTTTCATCATCATTAACGGTTATTACATTGCCTACAATGGTTTTAACAATGGTATGCGGTGGAATACCAGCTCCGGTAACTGTGGCGCCAACAACTACACCAGTAACTGAAGAATAGGTTAATGTATTTCCAGTTGATGCTGCCGATGTATTCAAAGCGAATGGTACAAAGTCAATATAGGGGAAAAGTGTGAAATAAGTAGCTCTGCGCGGATCAGCTTTGGCGTTCATCATTTCCACCATCTTTCTGTCAGCAAACAAATAATTGGGACGGCTAACTTCAAATGCAGAAATAGAATTACGCTGGTTAGCTATATTGTAAAAAGTCATCTGGTAACTATCAGCATTGGATGTCATGAAAGTGATACCGGGAGTATTGACCAGGGCCGTGATCTGTGCTACACAAAATGCAGGATCTCTTTTGCTGTAGTGGATCAATAAGCGCAGGCGGAGTGTATTCGCCAGTTTGATCCAGAACGGGCGGGCAGTGGCCCAGACGAGATTGGTATACATTACAGAAGCTACACCAGGTGAAAGGGCGCTGGCTCCGGCATTCATATCTGTAACCGCTTCTGCAAGTAAAGTAATGAGCTTTGGATAAATAGTAGCATCATCATCATAGGCAGGCTGTGTGTTGGCTGATAACTGCTGGGTAGCGCTGTAAGGCACATCGCCCCAGGTATCAACTATCTGGTGAAAAGTAAAAGCCTTGAGAATCTTTGCAACACCTACAAAATGTGGGCTGGCACCGCCATTCTTAATGATGAGCTCCAGGTCACTCAAAGTAGTGGCATAAATACTTGACCAAAGATTATTCAGATCACTTCCGGTAATATTATATCGTCCATACTCATAGGTCTGGTTGGGCTGTGATGCCCCACCTGACATTTGTTGGATGATCAGGGTAGTATTACGGTATAGATCACTGCCTGCTGTAAAACCTATATTTACCTGGGCCGAAGTAAGCAGCTGCGTGATCGGGCTATTGCTGTCGGATATACGATCAGGGTCTTTATTGATATCCAGCATTTTTTTGCAGGAACCCAGCGCAACTACACCTGTAAAGGCAAGGGCTATTTTAAAAAAGTTAAGTTTCATAATTATAATAATTTTTTTGAATTAGAAGCTAAGTTTTAATCCTACACCAATCGTCCTTGTTTGTGGCAGGGCATTGAATTCAAGACCTTGTGCATTACTAACCCCGAGGGCATTCTGTTCAGGATCAAGATGCGGATAATCAGGAGCGCTCAGGAAAAGATTTCTGCCAAATACACTCAAAGAAGCGCTGCCAAAAGGTGTTTTACGCAAAACACTGGAAGGCACGGTATAATTGATAGAAGCTTCTCTTACACGGAACCAGGTAGTCTTATAAATAAAACCTTCGGCAGCAGCATATTTACCATTATTACCAAAATAGTTCTGTGCGGATACCATAGTGGTGTTAGGTTGTCCATTTGCATATACAGCATCGAACAAATAGGGAGTTTGTAATACTCCGGCAGCATCATAACGGGGGAATTCTGCTGTTTCAATCGCCACACCATTACGTTGCAGGTCAGCAATGTTACGGCTGTATAGATCACCTCCGCTTCTGTATTCAAGCAGCACTTCTAAAGAAAGTCCTTTATAAGTGAAGGTATTGGTTAAACCACCCACCCATTTTGGATTGGGGTTACCAATTTTTTGAACACCTGTAGTGATCAATGGCAAACCATTAGCTCCCACGATGATCTTGTTACCTTTGCTGGGGTCTCTCTGGTATGCATTACCATAGAGCTGTCCATACTCATCTCCCACTACCAGTCTTACGTTAGGTGTGGTAAATCCACCAAGGAAGATATTGCTTACACCTGTTTCCAGTTTCTCTACGATGGCTTTGAACTGGGTGTACGTAATATTCATACTCCAGGTAAAGGATTTTGATTTGATCGGTGTGGCAGTAACACCCACTTCAACACCATTGTTGGATAAGTTACCTGCATTCTTAGTAACCGAAGTTATACCGGATGTAGCGGATACTGGAACACCGAAGATCAGTTTTCTTGATTTTTGCTGATAACGGGTAGCTTCAATGGTGAACCGGCCTTTAAACAATGAAAGTTCGAGGGCGATTTCCTTGTTACCTGTAAACTCAGGTCCTAAGTCAGCGCTACCGGCTCCATTACTTAAAGAGAAGCCCTGGATGCCATTAAAAGGGAAGGTAATTTGAGGCCCAAAACCATCAGAAGAACCTGCACCGCCAAAATAAGAATCAGTAGAATAAATAAAATCATTACCGGCTTTACCCACCGTAGCATAGTTACCCCTGATCTTTATATTTTCAATGATCTTGCCCTTAATGCCTGGGAAAAGCTCTGTTATGTTAACTGATCCGGAGTAACCGGTGTACAGGTAAGAATTTTTATCGGGTTTAAAAGTAGAAGAGAAGTCGTTACGCAACGTTACGCCCACATTGAAAATGCTTTTATAACCAATGGAAAAGTCGCCATAGATACCCAGCAACCTGGACTTGGAAGAGCCGTAAGAAGGAGCGGGACTAAAGGTGGTCGTGTTACTGATCTGTTCAAAATCACGGATGATAATATTTTTACCATCTATCTGAGCTGCATTAGAATATATCTGCTGAAACTCTGAACCAACGATGGCAGTTCCGGTCCAGCTTTTATATCTTTTATTTACAGTAAAATAACCATTTGAGTTAATGCTGCGGTAGTTGTTACGATTTTCCCTTATACCACCCACTTGTAGAGCAGAAGTATTGGCACCACCTCTTGCACCTATCTGGTCGTACCCATGGCGGAAGGTAGAATAAACGTCGGTACCTATTTTATAATCGGCCTGTAACCATTTGGTAAGTTTGAAATTGAAGGAAACGTTACCGATAAAACGGTTGATCTCGTCATTAAAGCGGTTATGCTTAATAGTCCAGTAAGGATTGTCTTCTCCCAGTGGGTAACGCTGATTTCCTACAGCATCTTCAAATGCAAGCCCGGTCAGGTCGTAACTGCGGGGAGTAAACCAGCCACGGAAGAAAGGATTACTCAATTGGTTACCCTGTTGTGTTCTGGTTGAGTAATTGTTAACATAATTGGCGCTGACCGAAACAGTCAGGTAATTATTAACTTTTGAACTGGTGTTCAGAGAGAAATTATGTCTTGTTAATACATTTTTTGCAATCACACCAGTGTTTCTAAGGTAGCCATACGAAAAACGGAACATGTTTTTATCGTTACCGCCAGAAAAAGCCAGGTTGTTTTGCCAGTTGATACCCTGTTGAAGAATGTCCGTAACATTATTGGGGTAAGCGGCCAGTACTTCTGTCCTGTCAAAAAGATCGTTAGCAGGATTGTAGGCATTGTTAACTGTTTGCCCGGTGATGCGGGGACCCCAGGATGTTTGTGCAACTGGGCTGAAAACACCACTGTTACCCTGTGCATATTCATTTTGATAGTCGGGGGTGCGGTTTACACTTTCAATCTGGTAGTTAGAGGAGAACTGGACAGAATTTTTCTGGCCGGATTTTCCTTTTTTAGTGGTAATAAGAATAACTCCACTTGCTGCTCTTGAACCATACAAAACAGCCGCAGCAGCGCCTTTCAGTACACTCATGCTTTCAATATCTTCCTGGTTAATATCAATAGCTCTGCTGGATACACTTGGCCCTGCCTGAAGCGGGCTACCACCACCACTATTATCAATAGGAATACCATCGACAACAAAGAGCGGTTGGTTGGAACCTGAAAAAGTGGTAAAACCACGGATCAGGATACTGGAACTGGTAAAAGAACCACCACTTCCCTGAACTCGTACACCCGGCACTTTTGCTGCCAGTGAGTTGGTGATGTTCGTTGTGTGCGAACGGGTCAGCTCTTCTGCGCTAACCTGCGACACACCATAGCCCAGTGTTTTCTTGTCTCTTTTAATACCAAAAGCCGTTACCACTACTTCAGACATTGTTCTGTCTTCGTTTTTCAAGGTGGCATTCACTTCATTGCCGGCACCAATAGACATTTCTACCGGACTCATGTCAACGGAAGAAAAAACCAGTGCTTTTGCATTTGCAGGAATCTCTAAGGAATACGTGCCATCAACTTTGGAAGTAGTACCGCTAGTGGTACCTCTTACCAGTACTGATACATTGGCGACGGGGTTGCCTTTTTCATCGGTAACCTTACCGGTGATGATGCGTTGTTGTGCCAATGCCTGCATAGCAATTAACACAACTCCCCCAAGGAGTAAGAACAGTTTTCTCATGTGCATTTTAGTTTTAGTATATAATAAGAAATCAAAGCCTGTCCGGGCCGTCCAGACCCGGAAACGATGAAATTAAATAACCTTTAACAAAAAATTCAAAAAATCGCTTTTTTTTTGAAAAACCCGTTTTCTGCATGGCTCCGTAGGAGCATAATAAGCTGATTGTAAACCCTAACCGTCTAAACAAGTCCTGTCTGAATTAAAAAAATATTCGTGATTTCAGTAAATTAAGGTAATAATTTTTTGTGATTATTGCTTCTTTCCTGAGCCTTCTTATCCCCCTAACCTGATTCTGGCCTATTAATGGACAATAGCATTTTAAATTATGCTGCATAAAAAGGCCAAAAACCTGATACCTGGGGTAGCAATTATAGAGAAAATAGCCATAAAGTTTAGAAATACAAGATAAGAGCAGTATAACTCTGCAGTCAATGAGCTTCCGGCTGCTGGAAACAAAAAAGGCTGTCTTTTTAAGACAGCCTTTTTAGGACTATTCACAAACACAATAACTTATTACCATGGAGGTAACAAATTAGTTCTGAGCAATTCTTATAGCTACTTTTTTATAGTTAGCACTTGCGCCAACTTTGCCATTTCCCTCCAGTTCCAAATGTACTTCTCTTGGAGTCGTACTGCTTACGCCAGTATTCAACACCGTAATGATTACTTCTCCAAAACTTGTATTAGCCGGTATGGTAAAAGTATTACTAATTGAAAAATGAGTACCAAGAACGGCCAGTGCATTAGGAGCAACGGAAACAGCCTCGGTTATTATCCGATAGGTAAAGACCTCATCTGTAGAACGCTGAGCCCCAACAAGATTTACCCTCAATTTTACTGTGGCAGAAGTTCTTGTTATTGAAGGGTCTAAAGCTGTACTAACTGCACGGCCAAACCCCGCAGCTCTTATTAATATGGGATATGTGTATCCTGCTGTTACTGAATTAAAAACTGTTGCATCAAATTCAATAACCGGGTCACCCTGAAACGATTTGATATCTTCTTTGATGCAGGAGGTAAGCAGCAAAGAAGCAAGTCCTATATAAGCTAGAAAAGAATATTTTTTCATGTCGTAATTTTTCTTGTTTGTATTATTAATAACCAAAGTTTTGTACCATGTTCACATTGCCATCAACTTCGTTGAGCGGAATTCTTGGCAACAATCTGAAATCGGAAGCTGGTAAAGTAACAGCAGGATTTGTTTTTGTAATTGTAAGTCCATAACGCTTTAAATCATAAAAACGATGTCCTTCAAATGCAAACTCAAGCATACGCTGCCTTAATATTTCATTAAGCAATGCAGGGCCAGTAAAATCCTGTACGCCGGGAACTACAAAACCTACATACCTCGAAGAGCGGATAACATTTAAATCGGCCCAGGCTAATGCCTCTTGTGCCATCTGATATCTTGCTTCTGCTCTGTTCAGAAATAATTCAGCCCAACGCAATACAACCGTATTATCCCAGTTTGCTCCGCCATTTTTACCCAGCCACTTAGTACATTCTACATAATGTCCTGAAGCATTTGCTCCCCATTCAAAAAGCCTGTTACGTATATCATTACTATAAGTAAGTGTCGGTGGTGGTGATGGCGCTGCCAATCCAGCAGGAAAACCTGAAATACCTAACTGTGATAGTAAGAAGGCATTCGGCATTAAATCACCCTGGCCCTGCCGTGTTTCAAAAAGTGCGCCCGGTGCTCTTAATGTTGTATGTGTAGCGGCCAGTGAGGTGTTTTGACCTATATTTTCTAATATGTTTTGATACCATACCTGAAAAATACCTTCCGGATGATCTGCAGTTCTCCAACCAGAAACATAGTTTGTGGTAGTACTCATTGCTCCCAGACCTCCAGATAAAGTAATAGCGGCAGTAGCGAAAGAATCTGCTTTTACCCAATTGCCTTCGTACAATCTAACCCTGGAGCTTAAGGCTAATGCAGCATGTTTGCTGGCATAGTTTCTTCCTGTTGATGAACCCCGACCGTTATTAGCTAAAAGATTAATTGCCGCATAAAGATCACTCATAATTTGGGCATAACAGGCAGCCGTTGTAGCCCTTGAAGGGCGAAAGGCAGCAGCAATAGCTGGGTTAGAAAATCCCTGAAGATTAATAACCACACCACCTTTATCCTGTGCAGGGACGGTGAATGTAGGGATGTAAGCATAGTTCTTAACCAATTCAAACATAAAGAGAGCTCTCATAAATTTAAACTCTCCCTCCCATCTTGTTTTATCGGATGGGGTAGCATCAGCAATTCCGGGTATTGCCGCAAGAGTAATATTTATTTCATTGATACCTCCATATGCACCAGACCATAAAGCGGTAGTGATATTGGAAAGACTTTGATTACGATTTTCGCCAAGTAATCTTGATGAACGGCCATTAGCAAATGTTATATCCGCCATTGCATCGGTGATGGAGAATAAATCTCTACCATAAAAAGATTCTCTCTTTAAAATTGAATATACAGAGTTAAGAGAACCTTCGATACCAGCTTTAGTAGATAAAGCTAATGAAGCATCAATTGAATTACGGGAAGGGATATCCAATTGTTTTTTGCAAGACTGTAGAAGCAGCCCTGTAAAAAGTCCCACTATAATTAAATTCGAATTTATTTTTTTCATAAATAATTTTTTTACAATTGAAATTAGAATCTGACTTGCAGGCCAACAGTAATGTTTTTTGATTGTGGAAGAATTCCAAAATTATCACCGGTAAATTCAGGATCATAGCCTGGCCATTTAGTATATGTCCACAAGTTCAAGCCCTGAACATAAAACCGTGCACTTTCCATGTTGAATCTTTTTGAAATAGTGGCGGGTATGTCATAATTCAGGGTAAGTTGTTTCAGTCTTATATAATCAGTTTTAAATACATAACGGGTACCGGTACCCCAGCCTACACTATTTATATCGCCTAATCCATTAACAGTTCGTGGAGTAGGGGCAATATCGCCGGGTTTTTGCCAGCGGGTATTGTATCCATACAAAAGTGTGTTTACCGTTGCACCTGCCATACGCATCATTTGCTGAAACTGTCCATCTTGTCTAACACGACCATATTCATACTGAAAGAAAACATCTAAAGAAAGACCCTTGTAGGAGAAAGTGTTATTCCAGCCCCCATAATGGGAAGGATAGATATCACCAAGAATTTTTCTATCTGCTGCAGTAGGGTTGTATGTTATGTTGCCATTGATATCATACCACATACCACGACCCAATGCCGGGTTAACACCTGCCCACTCGGAAGTAAAGAAGGATCCCAATGGAGAGCCAACTCTGATAGAATTATCAGATGGCAGGGTTTGAAGCCCATCATACAATTCAAGTAATTTATTTTTCTGGAAGGCAATATTAAAAGATGATTTCCATTTAAAGCCTCTGTTAAATGGAATTACAGATAGCAATAATTCAATTCCTTTGTTTTCAACTTTACCCAGGTTTTGCTGAACGCTTGAAAAGCCTGTTGTATTATACAGTGCACGGGGTAGTAACAGGTCTTTGTTGATTCTTTTGTAAGCATCAACAGTTAGCTCTATCCTGTTTTTGAAAAGAGAAAAATCAAGCCCCAAATTGCTTTCTTCCCTTGTTTCCCAGCTTAGATCAGGGTTGCCTAACTGGCTTGGAAAAATACCAGAGCTACCGCCATACAATCGGCTTGCACTGTATAACTGTGCATAAAGCACATTGCCAATCTGGTCGTTTCCTGTTTGGCCAAATGAGTATCTTACTTTAAGTCCGGAAATGGTTTTGGAATTTTTAAGAAATGCCTCCTGGTCTATATTCCAGGCTACCTGTGCTGATTGGAAAACACCAAATTTGTTGTTTGTTCCAAATCTGCTGGAACCATCACGACGAACAGTATAATTGAAAATATACTTACTTAAGTAAGCGTATCCAAATTTACCAAACTGTGAAAAAGTTGAGCTGGCAGTCCATTGGCCGGATGCATTATCTTCTGTGGCTCCTGCACTTGCATATTGCAGTAAGTAGGTTGGGAAACCTGCAACATCTGCCTGAAACCACTGGTTCTGATCTTTTCTGTACTCGACACCGGCTAGAACATTAATATTATGAACAGCTTTAATTTTTTTGGTGTAGTTGGCGGTAGTGGTTGTGATCAGGTTAGTATTCCAATCACTTTGGTCGGAGAGACGGCCACCAACGCTGAAGAAATCATTAATCCTTGGATCGGTATATCTGTGGTCTTGGGTAAGGCGGTAATCCAAGCCAACTAAGGTCTTTAATGTAAGGTCAGGAAGAATTTTGTAGGTAAGTGAGGCACTACCTACAAACTGGTTGGTTCTGGTGCGGTAGTCTACCAATCTGCCCGTAGCAAGAATATTATGGTTAAATGTACCTACAATATTCTGACCGGTGCCGGGCAATCCAAAGAAAGTACCGTCATTATTAAAGATGGGGTTGACGGTTAACATCATCCCAGCGGAATATGCCGGATTACCAAATCCCGTATTTCCAACACTATAAGGTGCATTTTGAGAAACTGTACTAATACTAAGTGTATTATCAATTGTAATCTTATCATTTACTTTAAAACTTACTTTTGATAAAAGGGCGCCACGCTGAAAGTCTGCAGGCTCAATAAAAGCAGTTTGTTTTGAGTAGGAAGCAGATAAATAATAGTTGATATTTTGTGTACCACCTTGCATTGATGCTTCCACATTAAATATTCCGCCCCGGCCAAAAGCTTCTTTTTGCCAGTCATAAGTTGGCAGGCTGTCTATTTTACCTTGTGTTACTGTTGAGGCAAGACCCAGATTGCTTAGTGCAGTTGTTCTGGCAATAGCTGGTGAATTGCCAGCATTAATAAGAGCTTCATTTCTTAACTCATACCATTGCTGTGTATTTGTTACATCTAAAACTCTTAAGGGAGAAGCCTGACCTGTATAAGCATTAAAAGTAAACTTGGCCTTGCCAATCTTCCCCTTTTTAGTAGTAACCAAAATTACTCCATTACCAGCTCTTGCTCCATAAATGGACGCCGCTGCAGCATCCTTTAATATTTCAATTGATTCAATATCATCCGGATTCAAAAAGTTCAATGGATTGTTTTGTGTGCTGATTGATCCGGTACCTGTGTTTAATTGTATTCCATCTACAATGTATAATGGAGTTGTACCAGCCCCAATTGAACCTACACCACGGATTACTACACTTATTGAACCACCTGGAATACCGTTGGCTGCAGAAACGGCTACTCCGGCAGCTCTACCCTGCATTGCCTGTGCAAAGTTGGCTATTGGTAAATTATCAATATCAGCAGCATTAATTTTGGAAATAGCAGAAGCTATATCCTTTTTTCTTACTGTTTGATAACCCGTTACCACCACTTCTTCCAATGATTTATCATCAGCTTTCAGCGAAGTGTTTATCACTGACTGAGTACCGATAGCTATTTCCTGCTCCTGCATATCCACAGAAGAAATTACTAATACTTTTCCATTGGCAGGAACACTGATGGAATAAGTACCATCATCTTTTGTTACGGTACCGGTGGTGGTACCTTTTACTTGTACAGTAACTTTAGGAAGGGGAGTTCCTTTATCATCGGTAATCTTACCAGTGACAGTACGTTGCGCCATTGCCTGACATGCAAAGAACACAACCCCCAAAAGGAGGAGTAACAATTTTCTCATGTGCATTTAGTTTTAGTATATAAAAATGAAGATCAGAGCCCTTGCGGGATGGCGCAATTTAGTACATCACAATTATTTTTTCAAAAAATTATACAGCCGGTAGCGCAGAATCTGTTTGATAAAAAACCTTCCTTAACCCATATTTTTTAAACACTTTCTAAAGTCTTGACAAACAGTTAGAAAGTTCTGCGACTTTGGCATCTACCTGTCTATTTTTTCATCTTTACAAAAGAGATCAGGATAGCCGGGAGCAGTACAAGGTTGGTAAAAGTGGCGGTTATCAGGGTAATGGAAGTGAGCCAGCCAAGGGCCTTGGTCCCATCAAATCCGCTAAAACAAAAGATGACAAAGCCGGCGATCAGTACCAGTGAAGTATAAATGATACTGATACCGGTGCTATGGATGGTTTCGATCACCGTTTGCTTCATATCATAATTATAATGTGGTAGTTCCTGTTTATAATTCACCAAAAAACGGATCGTGATATCGATCGCAATCCCAAGCGCCACACTAAAAACCAATACCGTAGAAGGCTTGAGGGGGATACCAGCCCAACCCATAATACCTGCAGTAATGAGCAAAGGAATAATATTAGGGATAAGGGAGCAGAGCAGGATCCGGGCCGACCGGAACAGGTAAAGCATGCAGAGAGCAATAAATAAAAAAGCCCAGAGAATACTATCCTTTAATCCATTCAGAATATACCGGCTGCCTTCCAGAAAAGTAACACTGGTGCCTGTCAATTCGATCGTGTGGGTTCTTTTGCCCCAGGAAGAATCTCCTTTGTGCGAGGCTATGGTGGCTTCATCAGCCGTCAGGGCTTCAATGCTGTCGCGGTTAAATAAGTATTCCGCCCTCGTTTGAATACTGTCAAGCATAAAGGGCAAACGATTGCTTCCCACATCCGCCATGCTTACACTGATCCGGGCCTGCTGCTTCGTGCTATCCATAAACGTAGTCACGATCTTGGCAAAAGAATTTTTTGCCTGGCCAGGGTCGCCTTTAAAATTCAGGTATTGTGAAAGGGCAGGCAAGTCATAGCTTGAAGGCATAGAGTAACTATTACTATCGCCATCGAAAAACGCCTGCTTGGCAAATTTTAGCCCATCTACAATGCTAAGGGGTCTTGCAATGTCCGGAATGGAAGCCAGGAACTGTGATAGTGAATCGATTCGCTCCAGGTTACCCAGATTGCGGCTGACCCCATACTTCTTCCGGGTATCCACCACTATTTCCAATGGCATAATCCCTTTAAAATTGGATTCAAAAAAACGGAGGTCTGTATATAATTTATCTTCTTTCGGCAGGTCATCTACAATAAAGCCCAATGTTTTTAACCGGGTGGCCCCTACAACCGATATGGCTACAATAGCAGTAGTAATAATATAGATCAGTTTTCGGTGATTCAGTGACCATCCTTCCAGCCGGTCTAGCCAGCGTTTCAGTCCCGCATTTTGCAAATATTTAGTGTGTCTTGCTTTGGGTGCCGGCAAATAACTGAGCACAGCCGGTATTAAAATTAACGAAATGAAAAACAGAACTACAATATTGATACCCGCTACAATACCAAACTCTCTCAATATCTGGCTTTGGGTCAATGCAAATACCGCAAAGCCAATGGCAGCGGCGAGGTTGCAAAACAGTGTTACAATACCCATCCGGGCCACCATCATCACGAGGGCTTTTTTCTTATCGCCCCCGGAGTTGACCGTAGCATCATTATAAGCCGTATGATATTTATTGAGAAAATAAATACAGTTGGGAATACCTATCACCACAATCAGCGGCGGTATCAGTGCATTCAGGATGGTTATTTTATACCCGATCATTTGTATGGTAGCAAAGCTCCAGATAACGCCGAGCATGACTACTGTCAATGAAAGCAACATGGCACTCAGGGATCGGAAAAAGATCAATAGGATAAGTGCAGAAAGAACTATGGATGCCAGGATGAACATTCTCATTTCTTTTACGATCCGCATTGATAGAACAGTACGGATATGCGGTAAGCCACTATGATAAATTACCAGGTTATTGGCTTTGCCAAAATCGTCCGCCATCTTATTGATGTTATTCACAATATCCATCCTTCCTTTTAAAGCCATCAGATCTTTGTTGATACGGACACCCATCAGCCAGGCATTAGTGGCGGGGTTATACAAAAGACTACGATAGAAAGGAAGATTAAAGAAAGTAGCGGCGGCGCTGTCGATTTCCACCTGGGACATAGAACGTTCCGGGAAAATAGTATCCGCTCTCAACTTTTCTGCATCCGGCACTTTTACGAGGCTAATGGCCGAAGGAACAGCGATCACATCATCCACGCCCTTTACTTTTCTCAGGTTGCGTTGCAATGCAGCATAGGAATTGAAAAGCTTTTCCTTAAAAAGCTGGTCTGTTTGTATACCAATAACAAGCAGGTTGCCATCTTCACCAAATTTTTTACGAAACTCCTGGTAGGCTTTGTATTTAGGATTATTGACCGGGATGGCCCTCGAAAAATCATAGCTCAACTCTACCTTACTGGCCTGGTAGGCCATATACCCCGACAAGGCCGCCAGTATAAGCAGCAAAGGCAGACGATACGTAAGAATAAATTGTCCGAGGCGATGCCACATAAGGTGGTGGTTAAAAGGAACAAAGAAAGGTAAAAAAAGTCAGGAAGCTCTTTGTTTAAGGTTTAAACGCCTGGCTGCAACAGCTTTTTTATTCCGGGTCATGCAGGCGGGATTCATACAAAACTTTAAACGGGTAAAACTATCCTGTACTAAAAAGCTTTGCAATATTTTTGACAGGTGAAAATATTTTTCCTATTGCCTTGTTTGCTGGCCTTATTCGCTGTTGCACAGGATCCCGTCCCACCTATCGGGCAATGGAGAGAGCATTTGCCTTATAATAGTGCAATTGATCTAACCGCCGGTAATGGGAAGGTATACTGTGCTACACCCTATAGTTTGTTTACGGTAACAATTGCCGGTAATATAATTGAAAGACTCAGCCGGGTGACCGGGTTGAGTGAAACCGGGGTGAGTGCGATCAGGTATGATGCGGACGGCAAAAAACTCCTTGTGGCATATGCCAACAGCAATATTGATATTCTTTACCGGAATGATATTTTCAATGTACCGGGGATAAAACGTTCCACCATTATTGGTGACAAGAATATTTATAATATTTACCCCCTGGGCAATTTTTTTTATCTCTCCACCGGGCTCGGTGTCATTGTTATTGATGCCAACCGTTACGAAGTAAAAGACTCCTGGTTTATTGGCAACGGGGGCAACCAGGTAAAAGTAAATGGCTTTAGCAGCGACGGAATATTTTTTTATGCGGCCACCGAAGAAGGGTTGAAGAAAGCACTGATTACAGCTCCCGACCTGGCCAATTATGCCAACTGGCAAACCGTTAGCGGTACAAATGGGTTAGCGGCTGGGGCCTGTAAAAATGTGCTGACGATACAGAATAAAGTAGTTGTCGTAAAGAATGATTCCCTGTTTGTGCAAAATGGAACTAACTGGTCTTTGTTTTACACCGACGCCTGGCCCTATGTTAGCAGCAATGCTACAGAGAATAAGATACAGCTATGCGAAAGGCAGCTCAATGGCATCAGCCGGGTCGTGCTGCTGAATGCAGATGGAACTGTTTTCAGAACATTGGCTAATACGGGAGCAGTTTCTTTTCCCCGTAAAGCGATTCTGTTGAATAATGAACCGTGGGTGGCCGACCAGTTTGCCTGTTTGTCGCATTTTGGGGCTACAGTAAACTACGAACAATATATTCTCAATTCTCCGCAGGAAATCGCCAGCGGTGAATTGGTAGTTAATAATAATACTTTCTATGCAAGTTCGGGCTCCGTCAATACAGCCTGGAATTACCAATATAATGGCGATGGTATTTATACATTCAAAGAGGGAAACTGGAATAATATCAACCGGTACAGGTACAATCCTATTGACAGCTTGCTGGATTATATGGCAATTACCATTGATAAAAGAGATGAAACGATCTGGGCCGGTTCATTTGGAGGAGGATTACTGCATATAAAACCAGGGCCTGTATTTGAGATCTTTAAACAAAATAATTTGGGAGCCGCAGTTGGAGATCCTGGAAGTTACCGGGTAGCGGGTCTGGCTTTTGATAGTGATCATAATTTATGGATATCCAATTTTGGTGCTGCACAACCGTTACGGGTACGGAAGAGTGATGGTAACTGGAAAAATATCACACTGCCCTTTTCCTTATTTCAAAACGCTTTGTCAGAGATCGAGATTGACGATAATAATTATAAGTGGATCGTGTCACCATTGGGTAATGGATTGATCTGCTATGATCATGGTACTTCCATTGATGATACAAACAATGACCGGTGGAGAAGATATGGGGCGGGTGCCGGCAATGGTAACCTCCCTACTGCTGAAGTGCTGTCGGTAGCAATAGATAAAAGTGGTTTTATCTGGGTGGGAACTGCTGATGGTATGGCAGTGATCCAATGTCCGCAGGATGTTTTTTCAGCCTCTACCTGTGAAGCTATTCTGCCCATTGTTCTCAACGGAAATTTTGCAGGGTTTTTATTCAAGGGACTGCAAGTGCGAAGTATTGCCGTAGATGGTGCCGACCGGAAATGGGTCGCTACTAAAAACGGTGTATTCCTTATCAGTGCCAGCGGAGAAAAAGTGATCTACCAGTTTACGGAAGACAATAGCCCTTTACTAAACAGTGATGTAAGAAAGGTAACGATCGATGGCAAAACAGGGGAAGTCTATTTTGCTACAGCAAAAGGTATTTGTTCTTTTCGAAGTACGGCAACAGAAGCGAGTGAAGCTAATGAAGAAATACTGGTTTTCCCGAACCCGGTACCTGCTGGTTACAGTGGTACGATCGGTATCAGGGGGCTGGCGAATAATGCGGTAGTAAAGATCACTGAATTGGATGGGCGACTGGTATATCAAACCAAAGCATTGGGTGGGCAGGCTGTTTGGGATGGCAAAAATTATCAAGGGCAACCGATATCGAGCGGCGTTTATCTTGTGCTGGTAAGTGGTGATGGGAAAAAAGAACGAATGGCAGGAAAGATTTTTTTTATAAGTAAATAAAAACTGCCGGGAAGGCGCTAAGGCGGGAACGAAACAAATTTCCGACTTCCTGTCTTTCCGGCAAAATAAAATGCCGGATAAACTCCATAAAACAAAAGGGATTGTACTCCGCTCCGTGAAGTATGGGGAAACGAGTATCATCGTTACCATTTTCACCGAATTATTTGGTGTGCAATCTTACCTCGTGAACGGAGTAAGAACCAGTTCCAAAAAAGGAAGCGGGAAAGCCAACTTGTTTCAGCCGGCGGCTATCCTGGACCTGGTGGTATACCACAATGAATTAAAGCACCTGAATCGGGTCAAAGAATTCAGGTGGGCCGTTATTTACCAGCATATTTTGTCCGATGTGCCCAAGAATGCAGTTGCACTATTCATGGTGGAGTTACTGACCAAATGTTTAAAACAACCGGAAGCCCATCCCGAACTCTTTCACTTTATAGAAGATATTTTTGTGCAGCTGGATCAATGCAAGGGTTCCGTTATGGCCAACCTGCCTTTATTCTTTGCCCTGCACCTCCCCTTTCATTTTGGTTTCCGGGTCACGGATAATTACAGCGACAGGCATCCCTACCTTGACCTGCAGGAAGGAAGTTTTGTTGGGGAACAACCGCGCCATCTGAATTTTCTGGAAAATAAGCAGGCAGCTGTTACCTCTCAATTATTACAGGTGATGCAACCTGAAGAGTTGGAAGACATTAAGCTCCATCATGATTTTCGACGCAACTTATTGTACGTGTATGAAACGTATTATGCTTTGCATATACCTGATTTCGGAACAATGAGGAGTTTGCCGGTGTTGCGGGAGATATTAGGCTAATCGGTTAGCAGTAAAATTATTTTCAATGACGATTACCCCTGGTTTTTTCCCCTTCTCAAAGCTTCCCAGCAAGGAATCCATTTGCAGGGCTTTTGCACCGTTACTGGTGCCCCATCGCAACAGGTGTTCCATTTCAATTTTGGGAAAATTCTCGTGAATAGTTTTTATTTCTTCCAGGATATTTAATTGGTGATTGGAGGCGAGGCTGTCTGTTCCCAGTACGATTGCACAATCATTTTTCATCAAAAGCTCTATAGCCGGTAGCTGTCGGGATATATATTGATTAGCATTCGGGCATAAACACCAATGGAGAGTGTTGCCCTTGTTTTTTGCAAAAAAAATATCCGCTTCTGTAGTATGTACATTGTGGACGAGTATCACCGATTGATTGGGTAGAAAATTGGGCAGATAGGTTTGTAAACTGCTTTTGCCGGAGGGCTTGAAAAAACTGGTATCAATATTCATGGCGGCATACATAGTTGCCAGCTCTCCCTGTTTATGCATGAACCATTCATTTTCTCCTTCCGTTTCCTGGTTATGTATTGTGAATAAATGATTGCCGGGAAAATGAATGATCATTTTCCATAATTCATCAGCTAGGGAATAAGGAGCATGGGGAACAATGGAATTGGATTCGACAGGGATCGAATAGTTTTTTGCATATTCCCGGAAAAAGCCAACACTTCTTTCAAACCGCTCCCGGGCAATTTGCGGGTTGAAACCACTGGCCTCAATAAAATTGTGGTAATACATCCGGCCCCTGCTCTTTTGCGTCAGCGTTAAAGCATTATTACAAATATCTCCCACGGCAACAATTCCGTTTGCCAGCATTTCATCTTCTGCCTTTTCAATAGCTATTAAAATCTCTTCTTCGGGGAAGTGCCGTTGTTGTACCACGTCCAGCACAAACTTACCCAGGCCGGTTGCTTCCGGGATCACCCCTTTCATATGACTTAACTCCAGGTGGCAGTGGCAATTGATAAAACCCGGAGAAAGAATTCCATTGAGTTGCCGGATATCATCACCAGCTTCGTTGCTGGCTACAATATCCTTTATCATGCCTTCTTCATCTGTAACCAGCACCCGGTCGCCTTCTAAAAAATGATACCCGTCAAATAGTTGGTCGGCCCTGAATTTTTGATATCCCATACTCAAAATTCAAATATCATATCCCAAATTCCAAATCGTTAATTTTGCCGCCTTACAGGAATTTGATCATTTATGTTAGACAGATTAGAAGCGATAAAAGCAAGATTTGACCAGCTGGGAGTAGCTCTTACCAATCCCGAGATCGTGGGCAACAATAAAAAGTTTGCAGAAACCAGTAAGGAGTACCGAAGTCTGGAGAAAATAGTATCCACTTATTCAGCATATCGAAAACTCCTGGATGATATTGCTTTTTACAAGGAAGCCATTGCCGGGGATGATGAAGAAATGAGGGAGCTGGCCAAAGTGGAATCTCCGGCACTGGATGAAAAGAAAACACAGATGGAGTCGGCTATCCGACAGCTGCTTATACCCAAAGATCCACAGGATGAAAAGAACGCCATTCTTGAGATCAGGGCCGGTACGGGTGGTGATGAAGCAAGCCTGTTTGCCGGTGATCTGTTACGGATGTATATGCGTTACTGTGAAAGAAGAGGGTGGAAGACCGCCCTGCTGAGTGAGAATGAAGGCAGTGTTGGTGGTTATAAAGAAGTACAGTTGGAAGTAACAGGAGAAGACGTGTACGGTACTTTGAAATTTGAAAGCGGTGTACATCGGGTGCAACGGGTGCCGGATACAGAAGCCAGCGGCCGTGTTCATACTTCTGCAGCTACGGTGGCAGTAATGCCGGAAGCTGAAGAAGTGGATTTTGAATTAAACCCTGCGGATGTCAAAATGGAAACATCCAGGAGTGGGGGAGCCGGTGGCCAGAACGTTAATAAAGTGGAAACAAAAGTGATGCTGACCCATATTCCCACAGGTACCGTAATAGTATGCCAGACCGAACGGTCGCAGCTGGGTAACCGGGAAAAAGCTATGCAGATGCTTCGTACCCGGTTGTTTGAAGAACAGGTAAGAAAGCAGGAAGAAGAAATCTCCCGTCATAGAAAAAGCCTGGTGAGTACCGGCGACCGCAGTGCCAAGATCAGGACCTATAATTTTCCGCAGGGCCGTGTTACTGATCATCGGATCGGACTTACATTATATAACCTGGATGCAGTGCTGAACGGTGATATCAATGAGCTTATAGACGCATTACAATTTGCCGAAAACTCCGAGAAACTTGCCAGGCAGAATTAATTTTTCCTATCGACCAGAAACAAAAATAATTTAAGGGCTGACGGTAAATACTTACTTTGCTGTTAAGGGTTCATTTTTTATTTTTAAAATCTATCATTATGCTGGATCAACTTTTCAATATTGTAAAACAATTCGGACAGGATACTGTGGTTAACAACCCCGAAGTACCTAATGAGAACAACGAAGAAGTGATGGCAGATGCCACTAAAACAATTGCCAGCGGTTTTCAGAATGTACTTGCTGGTGGTGGGTTTCAGAATATCCTCGACCTTTTTAAGGGAGGTGGTAATACAGGCCGTACAAAGTCAGGCGTCGGTATCGGGGGATTATTAAAAAACCCGATGGTGTCGATGATGATCGGGTATTTTATCAGCAAACTGGTAGGTAAATATAAAATGAGTCCTTCTTCAGCCAGTAGTGTTGCCAATAATCTAATCCCAAATGCTTTGAGTGGGCTGATCAACCAAACCAATGATCCCAATAATGCCGGTACTACCCTAGACGGCCTGATCGGCTCTTTAACAGGTGGTGGCGGACATTCGGATACAAATGATGGCGGATCTAAACTGCAGGATATTCTTGACAACTTTACAGGTGGGGGAGGAAATGGAGGTTCAGGCGGTGGTTTTAATTTGCAGGATATTATCGGCCAGCTGACCAACAAAGCCCAGAACAGTTTCCAGGGCAGAGAAAGTAGTGGCGGTGGCGGGCTGATGGACCTGATTAAGGGATTTATCAAATAATTTTTTTTAACTTTAGGCGAAATCCGTTTTGCAAACCTGCCGGTAATTCCGGGTTAAAAGGTGGGCAAAACGGTTTTTTTATTTCCTGTAGCTTTTTGGCATGAAATTTTGAAGGTATTGAATGCATCTGTCGTCCAATATATAGTATAAGTTCTTTGTCAGTTGATTGTCAGCTTTTTCAGAGGAAATTTTGAAAAAAACTGGCTTGTATGCTGTGTAATAGTTTGTTTAGATGCATCCTATGTATAGAATAGTTACCCAGAATTTTACGAAGAGAAATTAGGGGAATTACTGAGATCGGCTCTTTTAAACTTTCCTTAACAGCAAATATGATACTACTGGCAGTAAATTTGCGTTATACTATCAAACAACGATTATTTCGAAACTCATTATAGTACTTCGTTGCAAAGTTCGAAGTACATATTTAAGACAGTAAATTTTCTCATAAGCAGTTAGTTTTGGTTGCGACCCCTGTTTCTACAGGGGTCAATTTTTTTTAAACCTTCCCAGGCTGTAGAAGAGCCCAATAACACAACCGACCCCATCAGCAATGATATCTCCTGAATCAAACGAACGGTTAGTCACACAATATTTTTGAACGAACTCCATTCCTATTCCATACAGCAACGATAGCAAAGCAAGGCCAATGAACACGGCTTTCCTTTTTTGGTCTTCTATGTTGAGCCGGAGCGTTGCCCAGCACCATAGCAATACCATGATGGCAAACATTCCGATATGCACCCATTTGTCAAACCATATTTTATTCAGCCAGTTTTCTTGTGGAAAGGCAGTCCCCGGAATCGTGAGCAGGAAAATCGAAATGATAAGCCAGCAAATGCCGGGCAGAAAAGATGGTTTTATTTTTTTCAAACTGCAGTAGTTTGCACAATATTAAGTCAGAAAATTTTCCCGAGCGGGAGAGATCAGGGGTAAGAGAAAGGAGCCCCAAAAGAGGCCCCTTTATTTAACCAACTATAGAACCAAAACTACTATAGCAATATTTACGCCTTCCCAATTACGGGAAAACCACCATTTCAGATTGAATTAAAGAAGGGAAATCTTAGAGCTTGCCCATGACATACATGGTGCCTTCAGGTGTAAGGCTGCCACCTTTTTTTTCCAGCGTGATGGCAAAAGCTTCTGCCCCCTGTGCATTTTTTGCTTGTATCAGGAGTTTTTCTTTTTTCATATCGAATACGCCCAGGTCAACAGGTTGCCCGTTAAAGATAGCCCAGAGCTGGTATTGCTTATCACTGGCCGGTATGGGTAAGTTATTGGTCATCAGGTACACATCATGCGAAGTACTATCCCAATAGACGGTGGCATAGGACTGGGGCGAAGCATCCAATCCTTTCATCGAAGCCATTTTGATATTGGGATTTTGCTGAAGGATTTCGATATCCTTTTCAACACTATTCAATTTTGCTATGTTCGTATCGTAATTATTCTGAAGAACTTTATTTTTATTGTACAGCGTCAGATTGTAATAAAGGCTGCCTGCCAGTAAAATAACACAAGCTGCGGCAGCATATTTGAACCAGTTAGTTCTTTTGATAGCAGCTGGCTGCATAGTCACTACTTTTCCTGTTCCTGCAATCTGTTCAAAAATTTTACTTTTCACATCAACTGCCGGGGCAATAGCATTTTCCAGGGCCTGCTTTTCCAGGGCCAGTTCAAAGGAGTTTCTGGCGGCCAATAGTTCCGGGTATTGTGAACAGAACTGCTCAAATTCTCTCCTTTCTTCCTCAGAAGCCAGGCCGAGTACATAGCTCTCCACTATTCCGCTTGATATGTATTCCTTTACGTTCACTTTATTTAAATCATTGTTCTTAATTGTATCAATGCACTTCGTATTCTTGTTTTCACCGTTCCTAGTGGTATATTGAGTGCCCTTGAAATTTCTTCATGGGTAAAACCCTGAAAATACGACATATCCACTAAGACTCTCAACTCGCCTTTCAATTTCGTCAGAACTTTTTTAAGTCCTACATCATCTATGGCAGGGCCTGTTACAGCGCCCGGAAAATTTACGTTTTCACCCAAAGATTGGTTTTTTTGCGAGTCCCTGAAACCTTTTGATCTCACTTCATCAATCGAAGCGTTCCGGGCTATATTCAGCATCCAGGTAAACAACCTTCCCTTGGAGGAATCGTATGACTCTATCTTTCTCCAGATGTTAACGAAAACATTCTGTAGTACATCATTCGCAATCTCCTTGTCTGTAACAATGGAATTAACGATGCCATACAAGGCGCCGGAGTAGTTATCGTACAAATAGCCGAAGGCTTTTTCGTTGCGCTGTTGCAGCAAAGCCACCAGCTCCTGTTCGCTGTATGTGGTTTTGGAATTCAATTATTATAGTTGGTTAAGAAACAATAGCTATTTCTAACAAAATAACCGTGTCCTGGTTCATATACGGGAACTTTAATAAGCCGGATTTAGCCAACCACGGCTTCATATCCCGCTGCATTTAAAAGGGCTTCTACATCAGCAGGGTTATTCACGGTCATTTTTACCATCCATCCTTCCCCATATGGGTCATTATTTACTGCTTCCGGGGCGCCGGCCAGGGCAGGATTTAATTCAGTGACCGTTCCGCTAACGGGGAGAAAAAGGTCAGACACGGTTTTCACCGCTTCTACTGTTCCGAAAACAGCACCGGCTTCCAGTTCTTTACCAATTGTTTCCACTTCCACATACACAATATCACCCAGTTCCCGTTGGGCGAAATCAGTAATACCGATGGTGGCAGTAGTGCCATCCAGGCTTACCCATTCATGATCTTTTGTATATCTGAGATTAGCAGGAAAATTCATATTCAGTTTATTTTTTTAAACCTGCCTGAAGGTAGGCAATTTGCAAACCTAAGGTAATTTAGGATATACTTTATACGGGCTGTTGGGCAAAAGGTTTGTAAACCTTCATCATCAATAATCAGTTCACCGGGAAAAAGATGCCGTTCATGCAAACAAATATACCATTGGTCGGTTTATGCTTTTACAATTGTGTGACACAGAATTATATTTGCGGTCTAAATTAAAAAAGCATTGAATATGAGAAAGTTAGTTTCGTTTTTTGCAGGATTTGTGCTGTTGGTTTCATTTGCGCAGGCTCAACAGGTAACCGGTGTGGTAAAAGACCAGCAAGGCAAGGGCCTTGACAAAACAACCGTATCCCTTTTAAAAGCTAAGGATTCATCCGTGGTTAAATTGGTGGCTACTTCCGATAACGGGCGGTATTCTGTTTCAGCTTCACAAGCGGGTAGTTACCTGGTCAGTGCCTCTCATGTTGGGTATATCACAACCTATTCACAAGTTTTTGAATTATCGGGTTCTGGTAGTATGAATGTGCCGGATTTGACGATTACAAAAGCTACAGGTAACCTGAAAGAGGTAGTCGTAACTGCACAAAAGCCAATTATTGAAGTAAAAGCTGATAAAACAATCCTTAATATAGAAGGTACTATCAATTCTGTTGGATATGATGCATTAGAACTTTTGCGCAGAGCCCCTGGTGTAATGGTGGATAAAGATGATAACCTTAGCCTTGCCGGTAAAAACGGTGTGCAGGTTTTTATTGATGGAAAACCGTCACCGCTATCCGGCGCTGACCTGGCCAACTATTTAAAGAGTCTTCAATCGGCACAGATAGAAGCCATTGAAATTATTACGAATCCTTCTGCCAAATATGAAGCAGCTGGTAATGCCGGAATTATCAATATCAAATTGAAAAAGAATAAAACTTTTGGAACAAATGGTTCTGTAAATGCGGGTTATGTGCAAGGGGTTTATGCAAAATATAATACCGGAATCAACCTTAATTACCGGAATAAAAGCATCAATGTATTTGGGAATTATAATTATAACAATGGGAAAAACTTACTGACAATTACTTCGAGAAGAGAGCAGTTTGATACCCTCTTTCAGCAAACCAATAAAATTATTTTCAATAACAATACCCATGGTTTCAAAGGCGGAATGGATTATTTCATTAATGCAAAAAGTACTATAGGTGCCGTTGTTAGTGGTAACATTGCCAATAATGATATTACAACAGCTGGTCCCATGTACTTTACTTATATGCCTACCGGTCAGTTGACCCGCATCCTTAAGGCCACTAATACCAACGATATGACGAGGAATAACGTAAATACAAACCTCAATTATCGTTATGCAGTTACAGGCGGCACCGAGTTGAACATTGACGCAGATTATGGCTTCTTTAAAATCAGGTCAGATCAATATCAGCCCAATTTTTATTTTCAGCCCAATGGTGTATCAGAAATCAGCCGGGTGATTTACAGTATGCTTTCGCCAACAGATATTGATGTGTATTCTTTGAAAGCTGACTATGAGAAAAATTATAAAGGTGGCAGACTGGGTATTGGGGGTAAGGTTGGTATCGTAAATACTGATAACGATTTTAAAAGGTATGATGTTTTTACAAATAGTAAGGTACTCGATACTGCGAAGAGCAATCGCTTTGCATACAAAGAGAATATTAATGCATTGTATGTTAATTACAACAAGCAATTGAAAAAAGGAATACTGTTTCAATTTGGGTTGAGAGCTGAGAATACGCACTCCAGAGGAATCTCTACAGGTAGCAATAAAGCAGGTAGCAACTGGATAAATTATGATTCAACTTTTAAAAGAGATTATACCGATTTCTTCCCAAGTGCTGCATTGACATTCAATAAGAACCCAATGAAACAATGGACAATTGCTTATAGCCGCCGTATTGACCGACCGGCTTACCAGGATTTGAATCCATTTGAATTCAAAATAAACGAGTACACATTTATGAAGGGCAATACATTGCTCAGACCGCAGTATACCAACAGTTTTAGCTTAACGAATATTTACAAATACAGGCTTACAACAAAACTAAACTACAGCCGTGTAAATGATATTTTTGCACAGATACCTGATACAATTGATAAAACAAAAGGGTTTTTAACGAAACGAAACCTGGCTAATCAGGATGTATTTAGCCTTAATATCAGCTATCCCTTTCAGTATAAGTGGTATAGTTTCTTTGCTACAGCAAATGCAAACTACTCACATTATGTTGCTGATTTTGGCGGAGGCGACCGAAAAGTTGATTTAAAAGTTTTCTCGGTTACCTATTTTATGCAAAACAGTTTTAAGCTCGGCAAAGGATGGACAGGCGAATTGAGCGGATTATTCCTTTCGCCTTCTGTTTGGCAGGGAGTGATAAAGTCTATTGCAATGGGTTCGGTAGATGTTGGGTTACAGAAAACGTTATTTAAAGGGAAAGGTACATTGAAAGCTGCAGTAAGTGATGTTTTCCAGACAATGAAGTGGGGAGGGTCAACCAATTTTGCCGGTGCAAACAGCACTTTTAACGGACAAGGTGAGATTCCTCAATACAAACTGAATTTCAATTTTAGATTTGGAAGCAACCAGGTAAAAGGTGCCCGTCAAAGAAAGTCAGCAGTGGAAGATGAATCAAAACGTACAGAAAATGGCGGAGGAATGGGGCAGCAATAAATTCTTTAATCAATAACAAAAATGCCCCATCGGTCTAAAACAAGATGGGGCATTTTTGTTTCAAAAAATCATCTCTCAAATCTTATATAATAGTTTTCTATTGGATCCCTGAGAATAAAATGATTGTTGTTTAGTTTTATTACATCATATTCCCAATATTCAGGGTCAGGTAATCCTAATCCATCAAATTCAAAAATTAATATCAGCTTATTGGTAGTTGAATTAAAGCTGTATGCTCCTGTAAGGGAATCGGCATAATTATCAATAGGATAAAAAGTAAACTGGCTACAGGTACTATTAAACTGGTCAAGGTCTTTAAGCTGCTCTATATCTTTATAGTCAAATGCGCCATTAATAGCAAACCGGATATTATTTTTTATGTAAAAAGCGGAATCACTAATGATAGCCGGCTGTCCATTTAAGGGGCCTTTTAGTAAGATTGGAGGATTTTGGGTTTGATCGCAATAGTAACCATAGCCCTCTTCATAAGAAGCAGCCCATTTATTAAAAATAATAGTATCAACATTCGTCCTCAATCCATTTGTTAAATCCCAGGAAGAGGTTAGTTTAAAATCATTTTGCAACCAGCCATTACCAGTACCGGCACCAAGGCTGGTAACATAAATACAAGTAGTTACAGGCTGACCAATATTACCTAATGAATCATATGGACAGTAAGTAACACAAAAAGTATCTGGTACATTTATATTAGGCGGTAATACTATTACAATTGAACTGTCTGCGGTTCCTGTTGTAACTCTTTGCATAAACCCCGAACGGGTTGGGTTAATACCTCGGCCTGCAATATTGCGTGGCTTTTTAAAATCTACTTTAAAATATTGTCCTGCTCCCGGTACTCCTACATAATAACCGGCAACATAACCATTCGTTATTTCTGGTTTTATAATCGCATATCTGCCAGCAATGGCAAGTACACTAGGGTTGGCAGTAGGGTCTAAAGCTGGGTTGTTACCTGTTGGTGGAGGCGGGTTACCTGATGTACGGGTACCATGCCATACTTTTAAAGAGGCTGATAATTTTGCCGGATCTTTTGAAGAAATCGGCGGCTGGGCAGCTAACTTTTCATCAACTTCCCTTTGACAGGAGTTTAGAGAAAATAAGGCAAAAAATAAAGATACTGCTAAGCCAGGGTAGAGAAACCTTTTCATAACGGTTGATTTAGTTGATTTAAAAGTAATAATATCGGGCAATATTCTATAGTTTAAGGGGTGTTAAATATTATTACAGAATATTCTAACTAATGCTTTTTCCTTTTCACCAGCTTGGCCTTAATAATTCTTACTTCTGTTAACGGTCTGTCACGGCTGGTTTCTACTGCAGCAATTTTATCAATTACTTCCATACCTTTTACTACTTCGCCGTACACGGTGTAGCCCTGGTCAAGATGAGGAATGCCGCCAACTGTTTTATACGCTTCCCTGTACAGTGCAGGTATTTTTTTTCCTATTCTCCCTGTTTCTAATGCATCAAGTTCTGCATCAGTATAAACTTTTCCCTGTGCAATATAAAACTGGCTGCCGCTGCTTGCTTTTTCGGGGTTGTTATCTCTGGCTGCTGCAATTACTCCTTTTTTATGAAAGAGTGTTGGCCTGAATTCTGCAGGGACCTTGTACGAAGTCCCGCCCATGCCAAGTTGCTCACCGGCTTTTGCATACTTGCTGTTGGGGTCACCACCCTGGATCATAAAATCTTTTATAACCCGATGAAATAGCAAGCTGTCATAAAATTTCACTTTTACTAATTTCAAAAAATTATCCCGGTGCAACGGAGTAGAATCAGATAGCCGGATAGTCATATCTCCCATACTTGTTTGCAGCAGCACATCTTTTTTTCTATCTTTTTTAGTGACAATAGAATCCTTCTGAGCAAAGGAAACAACAGTAAAAAAGAAAAAGGTGAGTAACAGCGATAATTTTTTCATCCTATTATTTTAATCGATTAGGGTATGATTTTCAAAATAAAGTAAGATATGATCTTTCAGAAAATTTTCCTGTTCAAACGCATTCATATCCGGCATTGGTTTTAACTGCTTAAAATGAGGCCAGCCATCTTTGTCCACACTTTCCAGTTCGTAATAGCCACTGGGAGAAAGCAGGCTGCAAACGGCAATATGCATCAGGTCCTGTTTTTGCTCTTTGGTAAATTTTTCCTTGATATTACCGAACTCCTGGATGCCGATCAGGAATAAAATAGTCTCCACATCAGGTTTTTTTGTAAATCGTTCAACCAGTTTGGCTTCCAGGTTCCACCAGCGTTGCTGCAGGTCATCATTTGCTCTCATGCTGCAAAGATAAGCGGGCAGTGCTTTTATCCGGTTTTCACTTTGGCCCTGCTGCCTGTAGTTGCCGCTCATCGCTTCTCCTTTATCTTTGCGGAAATTGAAATTATCATGTTGCAATTACAGGCACTACGGCAAAATCCACAGGCAGTAAAGGAAAGACTGGCGATCAAGCATTTTGCCGAACTACAGCTAGTTGATACGATCATTGCCCTGGATGATGAAAGAAAAAAACTTCAATTAGAATTTGATAACAACCAGGCTAAAGTAAACAGTACTTCCAAAGAGATTGGTATGTTGATGGCAAAAGGCCAAAAGGAAGAAGCGGAATCTAAAAAACAGGAAGTTGCTGCGTTAAAATCTTCCCTGCAACCCATTTCAGAACAGTTGGCGGTAGTGGAGAAGAAACTGCAGGATGAGCTCGTTAAGCTTCCTAACCTGCCATCTGCACAGGTGCCGGTAGGCAAAACACCTGCAGACAATGTACTAGTAAGAGAATGCGGCATCAAGCCTCAGTTGCCAGCCGGCTCTGTTCCGCATTGGGATCTGATAAAAAAATATGATATTGTTGATTTTGAAACCGGGGCTAAAATTACCGGGAGCGGATTTGCCTTATTCAAAGGGCAGGGAGCTAAACTGCAACGTTCATTGATCCAATATTTTTTAGATTTTAATACGGCAGCGGGCTACACAGAGTATCATCCGCCGTTTATGGTGAACGAGGCATCAGCCTATGGCACCGGTCAATTGCCGGATAAAGAGGGGCAGATGTATTATATGCCGGAGGATAAGTTTTATCTGATACCAACTTCTGAAGTACCTGTTACCAATATCTACAGGGATGAAATGCTCAAGGAAGAAAATTTACCTATTAAAATGACGGCCTATTCCCCCTGTTTCAGAAGGGAGGCGGGCAGTTTTGGTAAAGATGTAAGAGGTTTGAACAGGGTTCACCAGTTTGAAAAAGTGGAAGTGGTCCAGCTTGTTCACCCGGATAAAAGTTATGAAGTACTCGATGAAATGGTTGGACATATCGAAAAATTATTGATCAGTCTGGAACTTCCTTACCGTATTTTACGGTTATGCGGAGGCGATATGGGATTTGCTTCTGCTATCACTTACGATTTCGAAGTATATAGTGTAGCACAGGAAAAATGGCTGGAAGTAAGCTCTGTGACCAATTTTGAAACGTATCAGAGTAACCGGATGAAGATTCGTTTTAAAGATGCTGCCGGAAAGCCGCAGCTGGTACATACACTAAACGGAAGTTCGCTGGCATTACCCAGAATTATTGCCTGTTTGCTGGAAAACAATCAATCAGCCAAAGGAATAGCATTACCTGAAGCCATTCATTCTTATTTTGGAGCAAAAATTTTAAACTAACAAGTTTATTAATCTTGCCATAAATGAAAAGTCCCGGTTATTTTATTAACCAGGACTTTTCTCATTTTAAAAAAATATTCTTCTATTGGGCAAAACTATTTCTAGGCCCCCCGACAGCAAATACCGCCAGCATTCTTGCTTCTTGTCCGAGGCTGAACATATACATGCAAGCATCATCTGTATAATCCATATAGTTCATTGTCATTTCTAAAGGTGTGCCGGAGCAGGTGCTTCTGTGGCCTGTGCCGGGGCAGCCATAGTTAGCTGTATTGTGAGCAGGGGTATCACCTACCTGGTCATTGCCACAAGTAGCATCGCCCCATATATGACGCAAATTCATCCAGTGGCCAATTTCATGGGTAGCAGTTCTTCCTTTATCAAAAGGAGCAGCTGCAGTTCCTGTAGTTCCCATAGCGTTATCATCTAACACTACGCCATCAGTGCCAGCAGGCCCGCCCGGGAATTGGGCATAGCCTAAATAGCCGCTTGTTAAATTACAAACCCAGATATTCAATTTTGTAGTTGGACTTGTTGGGTCAATTCCGCCCTGGCTACTTTTTTTCATCCCGTCATTTAATTGCCAGCTTTGTTTATTTGTTTTTTTTCTGACAATGTCAGTAGCGGTATTGTCAATAACAAAACTTACTTCAACATCCCCGGCTTTCACGGCATTATAAGGGTTGCTGGCATTGTAATCTGCATTAGTACCCTTGAAGTCAGCATTAAGAACTATTATTTGAGACTGTATCTGTGCCAGGGAAATGTTCTGAGAAGTTGTTTTATACAAAACGTTTACAATAACAGGGATTTCTATTTTTCCGTTCACTAAGCGATATTGCTGTGGATTAGCAATGGCCCTTTTTGTAAATTCTTCGATGTCATTCATACGTTGCCTCAACGAGGGATCGGTTTTCAGGTTTTCCTGCAATACCTCATCAGCAGCACATTTGCGCTGGGTAGCAGTTATTTCTTCCTCATTGTTAACTGAATCATCATTAGGAGTGGAAGATTTATTACATCCAACGATAAGCATAAAACCTCCGGCAAGCAATACGAGGGATTTCTTCATAAAAAAAATTAATTTGATTTAGTGTATCGAAAGTTGACTGATAAATATATTTAATTTTCGGCAAGATGAGTAAACTGGGAGAGATTATTTCTGGTCATAGGATTTATTAGACAATTTCCGCCGTAAAATCACCCACATACCAAACAAAGGGTTATGAAGAGAACAATGCTGTATTTAATAATATTTTCTGCAATTATGTTTACCTGCAATAAAAAAGCTGTACCGGTGATTACGAGCCGGCCGGCTGACCCGCTCCGCTACCAACATCAAAAAAACAGTTGATATACAACCTGATAGGGTAATGGGGAAAACAATCTTCATCAATCGCTGTGGCCGCTGCCACGACTTGCCCAAACCTGACCAATACACTGCTCAGCGCTGGGAGGCTATTTTATCTTACATGATTCCCAGAGCAAAATTAACCGATGAACAAGGCGTTCATGTTACAGCCTATCTTACAGCAAACGCAATTAAATAGCAGTTATAGAAAGTGCTTTAAAGCACTACTCTCACACCGGCATTCATTAGTGAAACGGCCTCTAAGTATGTGCCTAAATAGTCTTTAGCAGTTTGGGGTCCGATAATGGAAATAACTGTTTGTATTGATTTGTTTTTCTTTAATGGGAAAATGTATCCGGCATTAAATGTAAGCATTACAGCACCAAACTTTATGGCATCATAATGAACATTTTCTTCTTTGATTAGTCCATTCTGGGTAACAGTAACACATTCATCTTTAGCATTTTGGAAACCAAAGCCTCCGCCGATAAAAACCCCTTTAGCCGGGTTCTTTCCGATTTTATAATTAAAGTTCGACCGGATGGAAAATGAAACAAATTTGTCCCATGAATGCGATGTGCCATTATCACCATAAGTTTCATATTGTCTGAAATACTGTACCTCCGGTGCCCAGTTCCATTTTTTCTTTTTCCCAAAGGCATGAATAACGCCTCCTGAGAATGAGGGCCCGACATAATAAAAGTCACTACTGGCAGAAACATGAAGGCCGGCAAAAGGTCTCCAGTTTTTCTGGCCATTTGCAAATGAGAAGGTGGCGAAAAAAATAATAGCAAGCAGAGCATACTTTTTCATATAGTTAGTTTTATAGATAAATAAAAAGGCAGATGCTAATGGCCGACCTGCTTCAAAACGGCAAAAGCTATCACCTCGTATTTTTTTGATTGGATATTTCTTTTATTCTCCTGTTCATTACATAAAACCAAGCCGGTGGAAACAAGGACAATATCATCATCCCCGGGTAGCCGGTGGGCATTTGCGGTGCTTTATCATGATGACGGAGCAGCTGGTACTTACGGCTTGCCAGGTAATGATGGTCGCTATGCCGGCTGAGTTCAAAAAGCATCAGCCGGCCGATCACATGATCACTGTTCCAGCTATGAGCAGGCATGGCCCGTTCATATTTACCATCGCCCGTTGCTTTGCGTTGCAGGCCGTAGTGTTCTATATAATTAACTGTTTCCAGTAATAAAATACCGATCAGGGCAGCTGCAAGGAAATAAATGGTGACCAATCCACCGAAGACAAAGTATAATAGTATGAGGAAAGCAAGTTGAATAAAGGAGAACCGGATCATTTCATTGTGCAACGAAAAAACTGACTTACCTTTTTTTCTGGTTTCTTCGTTGGCAATATGCCAGGCACTGACATAGCTGAAAATAATAGTGCGAAAGTAAAAAGTATAAACCGGTTCACCATAACGGGCACTGCTGGGATCTTCCGGGGTGGCCACCCTTTTATGATGTCCTTTATTGTGTTCAGTAAAAAAATGCATGTAAAGAGAAGTGAGTAAAAGCGATTTTGCCAGCGTTTGTTCAAATGGATTCACCCGGTGACCCAGTTCATGACCGACATTGATACCAAAAGTACCGCAAAGCAAACCCATGACTCCTATCCTGCCGGTGATCTCGTACCAGGTCAGGGTATCATATTTCATGGAGACCAGGAATTCGTACAAAGCTGCATATTGTACAATGACTACAATATATAGCAACCAATCGTAGCCCTTATTTTTTTTGGCGAGTTCTTGCTCGGCTGCATTCATGTTTCGTGGATTGGGAGGTATAAAAATCTCCATTACCGGGATAAAGACCCAGGCAAATAAGAGAGGCAGACTGATTATCCAGCCCTTTGAGTTGAAAGAAACAAAAGCTCCTGCATAAATCGTAAAGGGAATCAGAAATTTAAGTAAGCGCAAAGGCATAGCAGAAAAGTTAATTTATTTTTTTCTCTTTGGTGGCTTTAATCGGTAACGAAAAGCGACAGTTTTAAAAACTGCCGCCTCCCGGTTTATCCTGCTTTTCTTTTAGTGATTCCAATTTTGTAGAGTATGTACCCCATCAAAGCAAAGAAGGCAACTCCTAACCACTTATATCCCTCACTGCCTAATCCCTGTGTTATACTGTGTTCAGCACTGACATCCGCGAGTTTACTGTTTACACTTGGTATGGAAGACAATATAGCAACAAGTACCCCGGCTAAAGCACCCCCGGCCACCAAGCCTGTAGCAAATAAATTTCCTTTACCCAGATCTTCTTCTTCTGCGGATACCTGTATGTTTTTCTTTTTCTGTCTCCATTCAACAAGCCCGCGGATGGCTCCACCAATAAAAATGGGAAGCGTGGTCGACAGCGGAAGATAAATACCGATAGCAAAGCTCAATGCCTTTATGCCGCATAATTCCATTACAATAGCAATGAATACGCCGACCAGTACAAATTGCCAGTCGAGGTTGAAGGAAAGAATTCCTTTGATCAATGTCGCCATTAATGTTCCCTGTGGTGCAGGGTAGGTATCGGTACCTATCGCATGTTCAATTCCCTGTGCTGCCATAGCAGCTGTAGGAGTATCCAATATTTTAATGGTGGCACCAATAGCGAGGGAAGAAACGATGGCACCAATAAATAAGGCGATCTGCTGGTACTTGGGAGTAGCGCCAACGAGATAGCCTGTTTTTAGATCCTGGGATGTAGCACCCGCATTGGCTGCGGCGATACAAATCATTCCACCTACTACAAGGGCCATGGGTTCATAAAAATGCCCTGTCCATTTTACTGCAATAAAGATCAAACAGGTTCCCATAAGCGTGGCGATCGTCATACCACTGATCGGGTTATTGGAGGATCCGATAATGCCAACTATTCTTGATGATACGGTGACGAAGAAAGCTCCAAAGATGATAACCAACAATCCTAACAGGAGTTTGCTGCCGATATTGGCACCGGGAATTAAGGTGCCTGGCATTAATGCGATCACCGCTAACAGCACCAGGCTGCCGATACCCACCACTTTCATCGAAAGATCTTTTTCTGTTCTTGGAACATTTGCCTTTGCAGCCGCATCGCCTTTTTTCAGTGAACCAATACTACCTTTAAATGAAGAGATGATTGTGGGGATCGTTTTGATCAAGGTGATAAAACCACCGGCAGCCACCGCACCAGCGCCAATTTGCCGGATATAGGCCCGGTAAACAGCCGATGACCAATCTGCGAAATCATGTGTAACAGGATCCCAGGTGCCTGCATTACCAGGCCCTTGTTTTGCCAGATCAGTTATATATCCAAGTTTATGCAATTGCGCAGCAATTACATCTGCACTAACAACGGATGAAAGAAGCGGTATCAATACAAACCAGCTAAGTACACCACCGGCTACCAGCACACCGGCAATTTTTGGTCCGATAATATAACCGACTCCCATGTATTCGGGAGTGATCTCACCGCTCACTTTAGCAGATGGGAAAATCTTATTTGTTTGCCGTGTTGCAAAATCAGGTGCCTCTTTGATTACATGAAATATTTTCTGCAATAATGCATAAGCAAAGGCAAATCCAAGACCCATAAAAGCTGTCTTTGCAAAATCACCACCCTTTTCACCAGCTTTTAATACTGAAGCGCAGGCTGTTCCTTCCGGGTAAGGTAATGTGCCGTGTTCCTGTACAATTAATGAACGGCGTAAAGGGATCATCATTAATGTTCCCAATATTCCTCCAAATATGGCTAGTACAAGAATAGTGAAGTAGTTGAAAAAATTAGCACTGTTAGGGTCACTTAAAAATAAAAATCCGGGTAGTGTAAATACAACACCGGCGGCAATACTTTCACCGGCTGAACCAGTTGTCTGGATGATATTATTTTCCAGGATGGTAGTTTTTAAAAACCTCCTGCCTAATGTGATAGCTATAACTGCGATCGGGATAGATGCCGAAACCGTTAACCCTGCTTTTAATGCAAGATAAACGGTAGAAGCACCAAAAATGATTCCAAAAATGGCACCGGTAATAATAGATTTAACCGTTAATTCGGCCATTTTTGTTTCAGCAGGTACAAACGGCTTGAATTGAGTTTGTTCAGTCATGGCAATTTTTTTGGTACTGGGAAGATAGGAAAAAAGCTGCGAGGCACGAGTGGCGAGTACCAGACCTTAAACCTGGACCTCACTTGTAACCCACAGTGCATAGCTCGCAACTTCTCAGTTCACACCTTTCTCTCTCATCACTTTATTCAGCCATTTCAGCAACACAAATAAAAAAACGGCGGCAGCTCCCAGTAAAATAAAATTCAACCAGAAATAACTGGTTTTATTATCATACTCATCCCATTTACTGGCGAGGATCCCACTGAGTTTATTACCAATAGAAGTAGATAAGAACCAACCGCCCATCATCAGTGAAGTGATCCGCACCGGGCTGAGTTTGGAAACTAAGGATAAACCCATGGGGCTTAAAAATAATTCACCGATTGTAACAACACCATAACTGCCGATCAGCCACCATACACTTACTTTATCGGCGCCATTTTGGCCAACCTTTACGGCGGCCACCATGATCAATACAGATAAGGCAGATATCAATAAGCCAAATGCAATTTTAGTAGGCGTGCTGGGTTCTTTTCCTTTTCGGCGAAGCCAGGTAAAAAAGGCAACAATAAGCGGTGTTAATACAATAACCCAAAACGGATTGATAGACTGGCTGAGGCTGGGTAGCCAGGCTTTAACCACTTCACCTTCCTGTGGTAATTTTTCAGCGGCCACATTTTTAAAATAAGAAGGATAACCCAGTTCTTTTATTTCTTTGCCTTCCACTTTCACTTTGCGGAACTGGTGATCCAATTTAACAACACTGTCCAGTTTATACGTGGTGTTAACAGGTTTATCGGTTTGTTTCAGTGTGGCTAAAAAATTGCCCATAGCTCCGCTCACGGAACGGTCCGTGTATCGGCTGGCCCAGGTATTGAGGGCAGAACCGTTTTGTTTGAAGATGGCCCAGAATAAAATGACCACTGCAAAAATGGAAAGCATGGCGCCCATCGCCGGCCGCTCCTCTTTGCTGCTTCTTACCAATAAAGCAGCATAAAAAATCAAGACCGGGATACAGGCAAAGATGAAAGCATCCGTGGAATTTGAATCAAAAACAAATCCTTCTGTTCCTTTAATAAACCAGCCAATAACTCCAAAAATGATCGATGGTAATATGACCAGTGCCAATATTTTCCCGAGTGGCATATCGCCCGGATGCAGGGGTTTTCTTACATCGTAGGCCTTATAATGTTTGGTGCCGGTAATAAAAGTAATAACGCCGATAAACATTCCCACACCGGCAGCAGCAAAAGCAGCACCCCATCCGATGGTGGTATATAGTGCTGCTCCAAAAAAATTGCAGACAAAAGCTCCGATATTAATGCCCATGTAGAAAATATTATAGCCTTCATCTTTTTGGTGCATGTGTTGGGGTGTGGAATAAACATTGCCCAACAGGGTGGAAATATTGGGCTTAAAGAATCCATTGCCTACGATTACCAGGGCCATGGACACATAGAGCATCGTTTCATTATGAATACCCATGGTGCAATAACCAACACCCATCAGCAGGCCACCGAAAATAATGGACCGGCGATAGCCGAGATAACGGTCAGCGATCAGGCCGCCGAGAAAAGGAGTGAAGAATACGAGGGCTATAAAAGTGCCATAGAGACTGGCCGAATCTTTTTCATCCATATTAAAACCATCAACCGAGTCTTTCAGGTAGAGTGTAAAGATGCCGATCATCAGGTAATAGCCAAACCGTTCCCACATTTCGGAAAAGAATAAGAAGGGCAATGCTTTTGGATGTTTCTTCCACATAATCAGGGCTTTTATTAATCAAGATAAGGAAAATGACGTTAGAGAAAATAAAAAAAAGGAGGTCAATAATGGCCACCTTTCAATCATGATTTTTTGGATATTTATGCAGAGCCGGTTTTGTCTCTCACTATTTTATTCAGCGATTTAATACGACTGAATATTAATAAACCACCCAAAATAGCAGCAATAGTAATAATACCGAAGAAGATTCTTTTGTCAGGAATTTTATCCCAGAAGCTGGCCATTACCCCGGCAACTTTACCGCCCAGGGAAGTGGAAAGGAACCAACCGCCCATCATCAATGCGGTTAATCGTTGCGGCGCTAGTTTGGATACTAATGACAAGCCTATCGGGCTTAAGCAAATTTCGCTGATCGTAAAAATGAAGTAAGTAAGTACTAACCAGATACCACCTGTTTTATGCAAGTAGATGCTGGGTACAGACATGACGGCGAATACCATCACTGCTGCACTCAAACCTGAAATGATGAGCGCATAGCCGAATTTACTCATGGTAGAGGGCTCTTTATTGCGTTTTCTCAAAAAAGCAAATAAGCCGATCAGTATTGGTGTAAGTACAACAATAAAGAATGGATTAATAGATTGATATAGCTCCGCATTCATCAATTTTAATTCTTGTCCCTGTGCCGGCCATTTATCTTTTGGCAGGTTATTCAGGTAAGGATCCGGGCCCATTACTTTAATTGGATTACCAGCGCTATCGGTTACGGCCCGCAAGTATTCATCCACCTGTCCTGTTTCCCGGGTTTCAGACGTAATGCGTTGTACCATATCCACACTGCTGGCAGGTGCTTCGAGAGCAGCAGTTATTTGCCGGTCTGTATGTGTTTCTGCCCAGATTGTAAGCCCGGTAGAGTTTTGATTATAAATTGTCCAGAAGATAATCGAAACGGTAAAGATGAAAAGTAATGCACCAATTCCTTTTTTATCTTCCCCGCTACCTTTTCTCCACAGGTTTACATAAAAGAATATGACGGGAATGCAGGCAAAAATGAAAGCATCGTTGGAGTCGGAATTGAAAAAATTTCCCGGAATGATCCATCCAATAATTCCAAAAACGATCATTGGAAGAAATACCGACATGAATATACTTGAAATGGGCATATCACCCGGTTGCATTGGCCTCCTGATATCTGCCTCTTTTACATGTTTAACCTGCACAGCCAGCCAGATTAATCCAATGATCAAGCCGACACCAGCCGCGGAAAATGCATAACCCCAACCATAGTTATTGCGGAGATAAGCTGCTACGAAATTGCAAACCAGGGCACCAATATTGATCCCCATGTAAAAGATATTATATGCATTATCTTTTAATGGTTTCAGTTCTTCTTTATTGTACATATTTCCCAGCAGGGTAGAGATATTGGGTTTGAAAAATCCATTACCAACGATAATAAGACCGAGTGAAACATACATGGCCATATCCCCCGGGATTGCTAATCCGAGATAGCCCGCCGCCATCAGTGCCCCCCCAATGAAAATGGATTTGATATAGCCCAGGTACCTGTCGGCAATCAATCCGCCGATAAACGGGGTTAGATAAACCAGAGCAATAAAACTTCCTACTACGTCGGCTCCCATTCCTCTTGAAAATTCTTTCCCACCCGTTGTCGTGTCAGTTAAATACAGAAATAAGATACCAACCATGAGGTAGTACCCAAACCGTTCCCACATTTCAGTGAAGAAAAGTACATATAATCCTTTGGGGTGTTTGCCTAACCTGGCAGCATCTGCCGGAAGTACATTTTGGCTCATACAAGTTGTTTTTAATGATTAATCAGAATCGTTAACCGTTGCAGCAACCAAAATACAGAAATTTAGCCACCCAAAATTTTTTCCATCCATCTTTAACGGATACACCCGATATTCGCAAAGCAATATTTTTACCCTTTAATAGCAGCGGGGGAAGTACTACTTAAAATCCAGCAACTGATTTATCTATGCGTATCCTTTTATTAGGCTCCGGTGGCAGGGAACATGCCCTTGCCTGGAAACTTTCCCAAAGCCCTCTTTGCGAAAGCCTGTTCATCGCTCCCGGTAATGCCGGTACCGCAAAATGCGGCAACAACCTTCCTATTGCTGTTGCCGATTTTGACTCCATCAAAAAAGCCTGTATCGATAAAAAAATTGACCTCGTTATCGTAGGTCCCGAAGAACCACTGGTAAAAGGAATTACTGATTTTTTGATCAGCATCCCGGAGCTGAAAAATATTGACGTTATAGGGCCACGCAAAGATGGTGCTCAACTGGAAGGCAGCAAAGCATTTGCCAAAGCCTTTATGTTGCGGCACGGTATTCCAACGGCTGCCTATAAAGAATTCACGGTCGACAATTATGAAGAAGGGATCGGTTACCTGAAAAACCATCGTTTACCTATCGTGATGAAAGCAGATGGATTAGCTGCCGGCAAAGGAGTGGTGATCTGCGAAAACCACCTGGAAGCCATTGCTGAGTTTGAACTGATGATCCAGCGGGCCAAATTCGGTGAAGCAGGTAAAAGAGTGGTGATAGAGGAATTTCTGAAAGGTGTTGAAATGTCGGTCTTTGTTTTAATGGATGGCAAAAATTATGTGATCCTCCCTGAAGCCAAAGATTATAAACGAATAGGTGAAGGTGATACTGGCCCCAATACTGGCGGTATGGGTGCCGTTAGCCCGGTTCCATTTGCCACCGATGCGTTGATGAAAAAGATCGAAGAGAAAGTGATTCAGCCAACCGTGCAGGGTTTACAAAAAGAAGGCCTGGAATACCGCGGCTTTATCTTTTTCGGATTTATGATCGTAGGTGATGAGCCTTATATGATAGAATATAACTGCAGGATGGGAGATCCTGAAACAGAAGTGGTGATACCACGCCTGAAAAATGACCTGGTCGAATTATTTGCTGCTGTAGCTGAACAAAAACTGGATACGGTGAAAATCGAAACAGATCCAAGAACGGTCTGTACCGTAGTAGCCGTTAGTGGCGGCTACCCCGGTGAATATACAAAGGGCTATGAAATAATTGGCATTGATGATATCAATCCTGAAGACAGTATGTTGTTCCAGATGGGAACTGCTACGAAAGACGGAAAAGTCGTAACCAGCGGAGGCCGGGTTTTTTGTATTACTTCGTATGGCAAATCCATTTTTGATGCGGTAGAAATATCAAAGGATGAAATGCGAAAAGTATCCTATACGGATATGGAGTTTCGCAGTGATATCGGCTACGAGTTTGACTAAGAAAGCTACATTTGCACAAAACGTTTCTATGGCCAGCGAGGTTCATTATCACGACTATCTCCAATTGGATAAGATTCTTGGTGCACAGGCACCGGAAAGCGAAAAACATAATTTGCCGGCGCATGATGAAATGCTGTTCATCATCATTCACCAGGCTTATGAGCTTTGGTTCAAACAACTCCATCACGAAGTCAACTCCATTGCAGCCATCATGAGCAAACCGGCCCTGAATGATAATTCACCCGAGCTGCAAACTGTTGTTCACCGGTTAAACCGTTGTGTTTCTATTCTGCGGGTACTGGTTCACCAGGTTGATATTATGGAAACCATGACACCGATGGATTTTCTTGACTTCCGCGATATGCTTCGCCCTGCTTCTGGTTTTCAAAGCTGGCAATTCAAAGAACTGGAGGCCAAACTGGGATTGAAATTCGAACACCGGCATGGTAAAGAATATTACACAGCACAATTAAGACCCGAACAGGTTTCGATCATAAAAAAAGCAGAAGGTAGCCAATCCTTATTGCAATTATTGAACAGTTGGTTAGAAAGAATGCCTTTTTTAACAGAAGGTGCTGATAGTTTATTCTGGGCTAATTATAAAAAGATTTACCAGGAAGGATTGGCGGATGCAGAAAAAAACAACCTGGTGGCTTTTGAAGAAATCTTTGAAAGCGGTAAAGGTGACACCCTTTCACCTGCTGCCAGCCGGGCAGCCTTATTCATTATGTTATACCGGGGCTACCCTTTATTACAATTACCCTTTCAACTATTGAATGCATTATTGGAAATAGATGAACAGCTGAGCAGCTGGCGTTACCGGCATATGAATATGGTACATCGGATGATCGGAACAAGGATCGGTACCGGTGGGAGTACCGGTAAGGATTACCTGCAAGCCGCCGCTGACAAACATTATATTTTCCGGGAGATCGCACAGCTCAACAGTTTCCTCATCGAACGGCGAAAACTACCGGCCCTTCCAGTCGATATAGAAAAACAATTAGGCTTTGTGGCGGTTTAAAAAAATCGCCCTTCTCCATTAAATGTTCTGTAAGGGTTTGAAAAGAACCGGTCCACGACTGTGTTGAAATCATCTTTATATACGATCGGTGTACTGTGTCCTGCTGCAGGCAATATCCATAAATAGGCTTTGGGAATATTTTTATAAATGAGGAAGCTGTGTTCTTCTTTTATCACATCATGATCGCCGCCGATCACCAGAGCCGGGATTTGTATTTTGTGCAGATCAGTTAACGGAATATGTGGCTGCTCTACCAGTAACCGGAGCAACTTGAAAGAATTGTTTTCCTGTTCATTGCGGCTTTCTTTGTTTCGGAGCTGCATATAGGAGGGAACAACCATATCCCATATTCCCTGTGGTACGGCAGTCGTATCTGGAACCAGGTTAGCTCCTGTAATAGCCAGCTTCTTTACTTTTTCAGGGTGCCGGATCGATAATAATAAACCATTGATACCACCATCGCTCCAGCCAATAACATAGGCCGAATCAATATTCATTGCTTCCAGCAGTGCTGCATAGTCATCGGCCAGCATTTCATAGGTAAGACTGTCTCCCTTATCTACCGACTTGCCCTGTGCCCGGCTATCGGCAATGATCACTTTATATTTTTTACTGAAGTACGGGATCTGGTAGATGAAATTATTGATCGAACCTCCGTTGCCATGTATAATTAAAAGGGGTTGCCCTTCTCCATATACTTCAGCGTACATTTTAAAACCACGGATGTCATAGTATTTGCCGGCCTCCTTATTGTTGCCATACGGGTAGTCTCTGGTATTAGCAAGATCTTTTTGATATTGTGCAGCGATTGCCTCAACATCCTGGGCAAATGATGCCATAATAAGACAGTGGCTGATGAGAAGGAGACAGAAAATATTTTTCATGCTGTGGGGTTTACAGCAAGGTATGAAAAAGGAAAACCGTATCGCTACGGTCTTTTCTTTTTCGAATATATAAAAGGGCACTTGTTAAAACGTATACCGTATGCCGAGTCCGCCCCAACTGCCTATAAAGCCGCGGTTGTCACCGAATTCAATAGACGGCTGCCAGTCTAACGACATATTGATCGGGGCACCTTTAAATTTATAATCCAGGCCGAGCACACCATCCAGCCCAATAAAAGCCCCATCGCCATATTTAGTGTTATAAAAACCTACGTGTGCGCCGGGACCAATATACCATTGCAAGCCGCTGGCTCCGCTGATGGGGCCATGTATTTCGTAGAGGCCTGTAATTCTCGTTCCCCTGTTCCAGAAATAACCAATTAACTCCAGGGCATTATTACCATTTACAAAATGTTTGAAAGAAATTCCTCCTCCATCCCACACTTTCACTCCTAATGCAGTTCTATACGTTGACCCGTTGGCACTTTTACTTTGGGCTTGTGAAAAGGATGCGGTGAATAATAAAACAATAGCAACAAAAAATTTTCGCATAATAATTTTTTAGTGTAAAATTCGATTGTAAAATATCTAAAGCGATTACTATGCCAAAAAATAAATAAGTATTAGTTGGCCTTGATTCTCAGTAAAAAATAAATAAAAACAATAATGGAGATAGCAGCCGTTACAATAAATGTGGAAGTACTTCCCAGGCTGGTCCATAAAGCCCCGGCTATAATGCTGGCCACAAGCGCAGCAATACTTTCGCAGCTGGTATAAAAACCTATGGCAGTGGCAGTATTTTCTTTATGTGCCAAATTAGTGATCCAGGCTTTTATCACTCCTTCGGTGGCGGCAGCATAGATGCCATACAATGCGAAGAGCATAAATATTACAGGAATTGAAGGACTGAAAGCAAATCCACCATACACCAGCGTATACAGGGCAAACCCCAACAGGATAATTTTTTTGAAACTAAGCCGGTCGGCCAAAACGCCCAGCGGGTAGGAAGCGGCGGCATAAACAAGGTTATAAAAAATATAGGCAGCGATTGTCAGGGTGTCGGCATTGAACGTGGCTCCCCCTAAAGTGACGGTACTGTCCCCAATGGTTTCTCTGGTGATCAGCAATAAAAAAATATCAGAACTATTGAACAGAGCGAAGAGCAATAAGCCAGTAACCACTTTCCTGAATTCCGGGGTTGCTACTTTCCAGTAATTAAAAAAGGAAAAGAAATTCCCTTTCGCCAGCGTTGATACAGGTTGTTTTTTTTCTTTCAGCAAAAAAATAAAAAATATAGAAATTATACCGGGAATAAAAGCGAGATAGAAAAGTGTTTTGTATTCACCCGGGTAAAAAAATAAAAATACCAGTGCCAGCACAGGCCCGATAGCAGCACCCACTGTATCCATGCTGCGATGAAAACCAAAGACACGGGCTTTTGTTTCTTTCGTAGCTTCCTGCGAAAGCAAAGCATCTCTTGCGGCGGTACGGACGCCTTTGCCCAGGCGGTCTACACTTCTTACAAAAAAGATCCAGAGCGGATACGTGAAGGCAGCTATTAATGGTTTTGAAAGAGCACTTAATAAGTAACCCAGTTTTACAAATGGCAGGCGAACACCTTTTTCATCACTTAGCTTTCCAAAATAGCCCTTACTAATACCTGCAGTAAAATTAACGACACCTTCCAGCACTCCTATCCCAAAAACAGTAAAGCCAATTTCTTTTAAATAAACAGGCATAACCGGATACAGCATTTCGCTGGCGATATCTGCCAGTAAACTCACGATCGATAAAACCAAAACTGTTCTCGTGATGATCCGCATGCAATGAAGTTAATTGAAATGCAGCATAAAATTTACAGGCTATTATGCATACAAGATGAAATGGATCCTTACAATGCACGCATATTTTTTCAATAAATGATACGGCGAATATTTTTGAACCGGAGTTGGTAAAACAGGTTGACGGGGAAGCAGGGTCCTGGATTTAATGGTAGGGTTAATACTTAAAAATCCGGGCTAATACGATCGTAAAAATTCTTTTAACTGCAATTTGTCAAAAGCCTCCAGCTAAAAATATCCTTATCCGGCAAGGGTTTTGCTTTGCTAATTCAAATTATTTCCTTCACCTTTGCTTTCAACCTGCCTGCCAGAGAGGGAGGTAAATCCAAAATAAATTAATGGGACTTTTTAACTGGTTTACACAAGAAATAGCCATTGACCTGGGTACTGCCAATACCCTCATTATACATAATGACGAAGTAGTAGTAAATGAGCCTTCGATCGTCGCTCTCAACCGTAACAACCCGAAGGAAGTGCTGGCGGTTGGAAAGAAAGCGCTAATGATGCATGAGAAGACGCATGAAAGCATTCGTACGGTTCGCCCCCTGAAAGACGGTGTGATAGCGGATTTCAATGCCGCCGAGCTAATGATCCGGGAGCTGATCAAACTGGTACATCCCAAGAAAAGATTGTTTCCCCCGAGCTGGAGAATGATGATTTGTATTCCATCTTCCATCACGGAAGTAGAGAAAAGAGCGGTTCGTGATAGTGCCGAACAGGCTGGTGCCAAGGAAGTGTATCTTATCCATGAGCCGATGGCGGCTGCATTGGGTATTGGTATTGACGTAGAAGAGCCGGTGGGTAATATGATCATTGATATTGGCGGGGGTACAACCGGTATTACCGTGATTGCACTGGCTGGTATCGTTTGCGACCAGTCTATCCGTATCGCTGGTGATGAGTTTACCGCCGATATTATGGAAGCCCTTCGTCGTTACCATAGCTTATTGATCGGTGAACGTACGGCTGAACAGATCAAAATACAGGTGGGTGCTGCCATGAAGGAGATCGATAATCCCCCGGATGATTTCCCGGTGAATGGGCGTGATCTTGTAACGGGTATCCCCAAGCAGGTACTGGTGAGCTACCAGGAGATCGCAGAAGCCCTGGATAAAAGCATCTTTAAAATTGAAGAAGCTATATTAAAAGCCCTGGAGCAAACACCTCCAGAACTAGCCGCAGATATTTACCGCCGTGGCCTGTATATCACCGGAGGCGGTGCTTTGCTGAGGGGTCTCGACAAAAGGCTGGCCAATAAGATCAAGTTACCGGTACATATCGCCGACGACCCGCTGAAAAGTGTGGTAAGGGGAACTGGTATTGCCTTAAAGCACTATGACAGGTATCCTTTTGTAATGCGATAAACTAAAAGGCCCAAGTTTCAAGGCACAAGAATGCAAGTTTCGAAACGTCTTGTAACTTCTATCCTGAACCTTGTTTCTTGTCTTTTGTACCTTGCTTTCTGTGCCTTAATTTATGCGTAACATATTTCTCTTTATCAGCCGTTACAGGACTTTCATCACTTTCCTCCTATTGCAGGTGGTAGCATTATGGTTTTTGTTCAATTATAACCGTTTTCACCGGGCCAAATTTCTCGGGGTGGCCAATGAAATGACCGGGCGGGTCAATACTTTGTATAATAAAGGAGAGGATTATTTCACTCTTCGGGAAGAAAACCGCCGGGTACACAAAATGAATGATTCCCTGTTGAATTTGTTGCCCCGTAACTTTCTCCAACGCGACACAGGTATGCAAATGATCCAGGACTCGGTGCTCTATGATACGTCCGGAAGCTACCGCCGTTATTTCTCCCGCCCGGCAACCGTGGTCTATAACACAGTAAACGCCCAGAAAAATTATATCCAGATCAACCGGGGTTCCGGGCAGGGGATCAGGGATAATATGGCCGTAGTAAGTTCGAATGGCAGTGCGGTCGGTGTAGTGGTCAATGTAAGTACCAATTTTAGCCAGGTGATGAGCCTCTTGCATGTACAGAATTCGGTCAGCGCTTCGTTAAAAAAAACAGGGGATTTCGGGACAGTGGAATGGGATGGTAAAGACCCCCGGTACCTGACGTTGAAGAGGATTCCCAAATCAGTGGATGTAAAAAAAGGTGATACGGTGCTTACGAGCCCTGTGTCCTTCAATTTTCCACCCGGTTACCTGTTAGGTACGGTTACAGACCTGCAGTTGGATAACACGACCGGGATGTATTTGCTGAAGATAAAGACCGCTGCCAACTTTTATAACCTGCAACAGGTGCACGTAATTGAGAATATGGACAGGGAAGAGCAGGTAAAACTTTTTGATGAAACCAAAAAGAAGATCGAACAAGTTAAAAAAAGTACGCGGTGAGTGACTTCCTCAGAAATATACTCCGCCTGGCTGCCTTTATACTAATCCAGGTATATGTGCTGAATAAAATCCCGCACCTGCACCGGTTCATCACTCCTTATATATACTACCTGTTTATACTATGGCTGCCTTTTTCGGTTTCCCGGATGGTTTTGCTAGTTATCGGGTTCCTGACAGGTCTGATTCTCGATTATTTTATGATGACGCCGGGTCTCCATGCGGCTGCCTGCTTGCTGATCGCCTATGTTCGCCCCTTTATCATCAATATCCTGACGCCAAAAGAAGCATCGGAGTTCAACTACCGGGAGCCATCACCCAAAGCCATGCAATGGACACCCTATGCGGTATATGTTTTTATCCTGACACTGCTTCATCATGGCTATATGGTATTACTTGAATGGTTGGATGTAGGGAATTTTCTAGACTTCCTGATCAAAGTAGTTGCCACTACAGGTATCAGCCTTTTACTCATCTTCACTGCAGAATTATTATTTCCACGAAGACTAAAATTCCGAACAAATACGGCGTAGAAAAATTCATCATTGAACCTGCCGGTAAAAAATTTTCTTAAAAAGCTTTTTTATTTTCAAATAGATTTGGAAACCGCCTTATGTAATTCGTACTTTGTAATGTATAAAAAAATATTTCTTACCTCCTCCCGGTAGCTGCCGGGATTACCCTGTTCTTTACTAAATGTCTGCGTTTAATCAATCAAGAAGCCGTGTTATCCGTCTTATTTTCTTAGTTGCTTTTGTTATCATTATCGCCCAATTATTTTATCTCCAGGTGGTGTCGGGTAAATTCAGCCAGCTGGCAGATGATAATGCCATTCTCCGGAAAACCGTGTATCCTCCCCGGGGGCTGGTGCTGGACAGGAACAAACAGGCTATCCTTAATAATACGCTGACCTTTGACCTGATGGTGACTCCTTCCCAGGCAAAGGGGATCGATACAGCCTTTTTTTGCCGGCTGATGGATATTGATACGGCCGAGTTTCAACGGAGAATCATTACTGCTATTATCAAGAACAAATCTTTTCGCCCTTCCGTTTTTGAAGCTTCCCTGCCCCCGCAAAAATATGCCCGGATACAGGAAAATATCTGGCGTTTTCAAAACGGTTTTTACATCCAGGAACGGCCTATCCGTTCATATCCCTTTAATGCAGCGGCCAATATCCTTGGCTATATTGGTGAAGTGGATTCGAACTACCTGAAAAAGCATTCAGAAGATGGCTACCAGAGTGGCGACTATGCAGGGATGACGGGGTTGGAAGCCAGCTATGAAAAAGTGCTGATGGGTGAAAGAGGGATGCAGGTACTGATCAAAGATAATTTCAACCGTATACAGGGTCCTTATGAAGGAGGAGCCATGGATGTAGAAGCGGTGGCGGGAGATAACTTATATAGCAGCCTTGATATGGAGCTGCAACGATTGGGAGAAAAAATGATGACCAATAAGGTAGGTTCTATCGTTGCGATCGATCCTGCAACAGGTGGTATCATCGCGATGGTGAGCAGCCCTACGTACAATCCTAATTATTTAACAGGAACCGAAAGAAGGAAGAATTTTTCTGATTTATATACCGATCCGCGGTTGCCCTTATTAAACCGGGCCGTTAACGCCAGCTATGCACCGGGATCCACGTTTAAAACGCTGCAGGCATTGGTGGGACTGGGAGAAGGGGTTATAAATACCCGAACCACTTTCAGTTGCAATGGTGCTTTTTATGGTTGCGGAAGTGGTAAACCCATGGGGTGCCTGGACCCCGGTACGTATTACCTGACATCCGGTATCACCCATTCCTGTAATACGTACTTCGCCAATGTGATGCAGCGGGTGATCAATAACCCAAAGTATCCCAATGTGGACAGTAGCCTGCGGGCATGGAATAATTATATGTATGCATTCGGGATGGGACACCGGCTGGGTGTGGATGTGCCTACGGAACAAAAAGGAAATATTCCTACTCCGGAATATTTTAATAACCCCAAACGCTTTGGCCCGGGTAAATGGGGCTTTTGCAGTTTTCGTTCTGTTAGTATCGGGCAGGGAGAGGTAACGGCAACACCACTGCAGGTTGCGAATGAGATGGCCTATATCGCCAATAAAGGATATTACTATATTCCCCATATTGTCGATTCGATAGATGGTGGTGATAAATTTGGCTTACTCGATAAATACAAAACAAAAGTTATTCCGATCAACCTCGCCGACAGCATCTTTGAAGCGGTGCATGATGGTATGCAGGGGGTAATGGAAAGTGGTACCGGCCGGGGCTCCAAAGTACCGGGTATTGTGATCTGCGGAAAGACCGGGACGGTAGAGAACTATGCCAATATTAAAGGACAGCTGGTCAAACAACCGAACCACTCTTTCTTTTGCGCCTTTGCACCAAGAGAAAACCCAAGGATCGCCATTATGTGTGTGGTGGAAAACAGTGGACGTTATGGCGGAACTTATGCTGCCCCCATTGTAAGCCTTATGATCGAAAAATATATTAATGATACACTCAGCAAGGCCCGTCTTGCAAGAGTTGATGCTCTGGCTAACACCAATCTTATTCCACCATTAATGCTCCAAAAAATGAAGGCGAAGGACTCTTTACAAAGAGCAAGGGAAGAGGAAAGGGCACTGAAGAATGAATTGAAAAATATCAAGGATACGCTGCAATCGGATGATAATCTCAGTGAAGCGGAAGTGAAGGATCGTAAAACCAAAGACGACCGGCAACCCAAAGACAGCCCCAATAAAAAAGCGGTGAAAACAGATATGGTGACACCAGAAAAACAACGGGAGCCTGTTGGTAATAAAAAGGATACGGCCAGAAAATAATGAATCAGCGCAACCCCGCCATATCAAAAGGAATTGACTGGAGCCTTGCCGGTATCTACTTCTTACTCGTTGCCATTGGCCTGACTGCCATTTTCGCTGCTACTTACAAAGAAGGAGACCCTGTTCTCCAAAGTTTCTTAAAATTTAAAACAGATTACAGCAAGCAGTTTTTCTTTTTTGTTATTGGTACAGTGATCGGGTTTTTTATATTATTAACTGATAGTAAATTTTTTTCTGCTACAGCAAACCTCGGCTATGTGATGGGCATCTTTTTCCTGTTGCTTGTATTCCCCTTTCACTCCCCGGTAAAAGGAACGGAATCCATCATCAAGATGGGAGCTTTCAATTTTCAGCCGGCGGAATTTTGTAAAATTTTTGTGGCACTGGCACTGGCCAAATACCTGTCAAGACCGGAGACTGATTTTTCCAAAATCCGTTCGCAGTTAATTGCTGCGGGTATTGCGTTATTCCCGGCAGTATTGACCATTCTGCAAAGTGAAACCGGCCTGGCCCTGGTTTATTTTGCCTTCTTTATTGTTATGTACCGCGAAGGCCTTCCTTCTGTTATCCTTCTGATTGGGTTTGCAATTGCCGCATTGATCGTTGCCACCATTGTTATTGAACCCAACACCCTGGCCATCATACTAACAGCACTGGCTGCGTTTATTGCTTATATATTCCGGCGGCAGATCAAACGCCGGCGGAGTATTTTTACTAAGATCGTTTTGTTTTGGGTGCTTTGTGTCGGTATCCAGCGGTTCGCAGTCCCGTATATTTTCAAAAATATATTGCAGAAGCACCAGGTTGAACGGATCTATGACCTGTTTGGAAAGGACAATCCTTATTTGAAAAAAGGAGAATCAGAAACCGCAGAAGAATCAAAAAAAATAAAGGAAAGCGGCAGCAGTTATAATGTACGGCAATCCAAGATCGCTATCGGCAGCGGGAGGGTTCTGGGGAAGGGGCTGTTGAAAGCTACACAGACCCGGTACGATTTTGTACCAGAACAGCGAACTGATTTTATTTTTTGTACAGTCGGAGAAGGATTCGGGTTTACCGGTAGCTTCGTGTTGCTCGGTTTGTACCTGATCCTGCTTTTCAGGATCATTACGGTGGCAGAAAGACAGCGAAGTACTTTTAGCCGTTGCTATGCCTACGGGGTGGCCGGCGTATTCTTTTTTCATATCGCTATTAATGTGGGTATGACGATCGGCCTCGCCCCGGTAATCGGTATTCCACTTCCTTTTGTCAGTTATGGAGGAACTGCGTTGCTGACCTTTACGATCCTTCTTTTTATTTTAATTCGGCTTGATGCTGACCGGCAAATGGTTTTGCGCTAATTTGCAGGCATCAGTAATATGAAAATCATTCCCCTCTCCGAAGGCACATTTACGATCGACAGAACCAAGTTGTTTGTACCCTTTGATGATACAAAAGACAATTTGCAATCCCGGTCTGCGGGCAGTCTCCTGGTAGAAATTCAACCCTTTGTGGTGATCACTTCAAAAGATATCCTGTTGCTCGATACCGGGCTTGGCTTTGAAAAGAACGGAACCTTGCAACTTCACCATAATTTGATGAAAGCAGGTATCAATTCTTCGGAGGTAACAAAAGTATTGATGAGTCATTTGCATAAGGACCATGCTGGTGCTGTAGGTATTGAAAGAGAAGGACTGGGAGGCCGGCTTTCCCTGCCCAATGCTACTTATTATTTGCAACAGTCAGAACTGGCTTTTGCTTTTGAAAAGGGCTTCCCTTCTTTTATTACGGAAGAATTGGTCTGTCTTCAAAACTCGGAGCAGGTTACCCTGCTGGAAGGGAATGGTATTATTGATGAGTATATCCAGTATGCAATCACCGGGGCCCATTCGCCGCATCATCAGGTCTTTTGGATAAAGGAAAACGAAGAAACCATTTTTTATGGAGCAGATGAAGCACCGCAGTTGCAACAGATGAAACATAAGTTTGCCGCCAAGTATGACTATGATGGAAAGAAAGCGATGGAATTGCGGCAGCAATGGTGGGAGCAGGGCGAAAAAGAAAAATGGACCTTCCTGTTTTATCATGATGTAAAGAACCCGGTCTTCCAGTTTCAATAAGGTTATAATATGAACCGCCGGCTTTTAGGGCCAGCGGTTATTATTGTTGGAATAATTTGATAAAAATTATTGTAAAAGAATAGCTCTCGTTCGGCGGGTAGGCACCCGGTCTCTCCTATTTTCTTTTATGATTTGAATAGCTTCCCTTCGGAAATCGTCTTCATATTTAAAAACCTTATTGGCCCGTGTTTCATCCATGATCTGCTTGAACTCACCACGGTAACGTAAACGGAGCTCAATAATTTTTTGTTGCAAAATAAGCCGGTCACTCCTGTTTTGTTTATGTGTTTGTACAAATTCCCTGAAGTAACGAACAAATACAGGCGTAAATTTTTCTGTCTCCGCCCTGGATAGTCCAAGCTTAGTCTGGATATACTCCCTCATTCTCTCCTGTATTTTTGGAGCATCTCGTGCAGGCTCCTCGTTCTGCGCCATGGCTGCGAAACCAGGAAGTAAAGAGAGCAATAATATGAATAACCAATTTTTCATTTTCGCTTAATTTGTCATCAGCACATCTTCGATGTCTTCTGTTTGTTCCTCGAAATCTTTCAACTCTTCATCTGAAATACCTTTCAACAGGTTTTTAACTTCTTTGGTTTTATTATCAATATCAACCTGTGCCGTCTCTGTACTGTTCATATCAATAAAATCCATCAGGTCCTTCTTTTGAGTTTCATCCATTTTATTTACATCCCGGGAAAATTTGGCCAGGGCCTTACCGCCGGGTTCTTTTTCAACAGTACCCAGGAATAAAAAACCTGCCATAGCAATACTTCCAACAACCACAGCCGCCGCAGCGTAGCGGAACCATTTTCGGCTGGTAATGGGAATAACTTTTGTAGCCGGCTTATTCTCTTCCCTATAGCTATTTTCAGACAGTGATTCAAAGTAGCCTTGCGGAATAGTAAAAGGTATTTTCTTACTCAAGCCACTGAGCAAGGGAGAAAGCGATGCTAATTCTTCTTCAGCCGTTAGCTTATCGTTGTTGCTTTGGGCCGATTGGATTGTGTTTGCTGCCAACCCTTCAAAATATCCCGCTGGAACAGCAAAAGGCATTCCCTTGTTCAAGCCACTCAGCAAAGGAGAAAGTGTTTCTATTTCTTCTTTGGCTGACAGTTTATTATTCTGTGTTTTGATTAATAGTAAAATTTTTTCTGCCAGTCCTTCAAAATAACCTTCGGGAACAATGTAAGGAGGTTGCTTAGATAGTTTGCTCAGCACGGGCGACAAATGACTTAATTCTTCCAGCGGATGAGTAGCTTCAAGTGCTTTGATGCGGTTGAGTACCTGTACAGTCAATCCATCAAAATATCCGGCAGGAACGGTATAAGGGTTCTGCAGGTTGATAGTTGCCAGGGTACTATTCAACTCACTCAATTCTTGTAATATGTTGTCTCTCTGTGTCATTTTTATCAAATCCTCTCACAACGGACGAGAAGGAACGGTATTAAGATGGGTTCTACTCCCCAAAGTTTAATGATTTAGCATATAATCCTCTACTTTTTTAACAGCATGATGATAACTGGCTTTCAAAGCCCCCTCACTGGTATCCAATACCCGGCTCATTTCTTCGTAGGGCATTTCATCGTAATACCGCAAACCAAACACAACTCGCTGTTTTTCAGGTAACTGCTGAATGGCCAACTGTAATTTCCACTCTACTTTTTGCGAATCAAAATGCTTATCAGCCCTGATCCGGTTGCTCAGTCCGCTTTCTACATCACTGAGGCTCACCGAAGACCTTTTTTTCTGTTGTTCGAGGTAGGTTAGGCATTCATTTGTTGCGATACGGTAAAGCCAGGTGTACAACTGGCTGTCTTCCCGGAAATTTTGCAGGCCATTCCATACCCGGATCAATACGTTTTGAAGCACATCGTTGGCATCTTCGTGCTCCACCACCATCCGGCGGATATGCCAGTATAGCTTTTCCTGGTATTTTTTAATGAGGCTGGTATAGGCCCGTTCTTTCGTAACAGGGTTACGGAATTGGGCTAGCAATTCACTATCGCTTGTTGTAGTCAGGGGCATTGATGACGGGCTTTGGTTTGTTTAGAATACCGGAAAGTGGTTTTGTTTAATTGGATATTCACTCCCTAAAAATAAAAAAGCAGGCTCACTTTAGAAAGAACCTGCTCAATTAGTTTAAAACAATCTTTTAACTGTTCTTTTTCCGGGCCAATGCTTTTTCAGCAGCGGCAACAATATCCGGAATATCCAGGCCATATTTTTTAAGCAGTTCGGTGGGTTTTCCGCTTTCGCCAAACGTATCTTTTGTTCCCACATATTCAATAGGTATCGGAAAATTCTTCGCTGCTACTTGCGCAATCGCATCACCGAGACCGCCGATAATATTATGCTCTTCTGCGGTTACAGCACATTTAGTTTTGCGGATGGATTGGATCACTGCTTCTTCATCAAGTGGTTTGATCGTATGGATATTTATTACCTCTACACTGATCCCCTTTTCCTGTAAAATGGCACCGGCCTGGATCGCATTCCATACTAAATGTCCGCAGGCAAAAATGCTTATATCCGTGCCTTCAGAAAAAAACTGGGCCTTTCCTATTTCAAAAGGTTTGTCAGCGGTAAAGATGGGCCAAACAGGTCTGCCAAAACGGAGATAGACAGGTCCTGCATAGTCTGCTATCGCTTCAGTGGCGGCTTTTGTTTGTGCATAATCGCAAGGAACAATGACGGTCATTCCCGGTAGCATTTTCATCAAACCGATATCTTCCAGTATCTGGTGGGTAGCACCGTCCTCACCCAGTGTAAGACCGGCATGCGAGGCACATATTTTTACATTCTTGCCGCTGTATGCGACGGATTGCCGGATCTGGTCATATACCCTTCCGGTAGAAAAATTGGCAAACGTAGTTGTATAAGGGATCTTGCCTCCAATAGTAAGGCCAGCACCGATACCGATCATATTGGCTTCTGCAATACCCACCTGTATAAACCGCTCCGGAAATTCTTTTATAAACTGGTTCAGTTTTAATGAACCGGCGAGGTCAGCTGTAAGCGCCACCACATTGGAGTTCTTTCTTGCTGCTTCCACGATGCCATCTCCAAAACCGCTTCGGGTATCTTTATTGCCGGTTGATTGAATGTCCTTGAGTAACATGATTAAAATTTAGGTTGGGCAAATGTAAGACGAAGTCAGTAAAACCAGTCAGAAAGACCGGAAGACAACAAGTCGTTTTTTACTATTGAAGATAATCTGGTTAGTATAGGAAAACGGACTCTTGCAGCGTATAACCGATAGTCTTCCTGACTAATTAAGTTCACCGGGCTGGCTGGTAAAGACTGTCTCATCCGCTTTCAGGCGTAGTTCCCATTTCCAGGCGGTAGAGAGCATGTCTTCCAGGGTGAATTGAGGATCCCAGCCCAATAATTTTTTTGCCATGTCATTATTGGCATATACGGCCACTACATCGCCAGGTCGGCGGGGTCCGAGTTCATAGTTCAGCTTTACTCCACTTACTTTTTCAAATGCATGAATTGCTTCCAGTACCGACACCCCATTGCCACTTCCGAGATTAAAGACCTCGCAAAGCCCGGTATTTTTTTCTTCTTCCAGGTATTTTAATGATAATGTATGGGCATTGGCCAGGTCGCAGATATGAACATAATCCCTGATACAGGAACCATCTCTTGTAGGGTAATCAGTACCATGGACGATTAATTTGGGAATACGGCCAATCGCTGTTTGTGTGATACCCGGCACCAGATTTTCTGGTTTGCCTATTGGCATTTCACCAATAGCGATGGAAGGGTGGGCACCAACAGGATTAAAATAGCGTAACAGGATGCTTTTTGTACCTGAATTCTTTGCAAATTCGTTGACAATTTGCTCTCCCATCTGCTTGGTATAAGCGTAGGGTGATTCCGCTGTTTTGGGAACCGTTTTTTCGGTGACCGGGATCTCGTCCGGGTTGCCGTACACCGAACAGGAAGAAGAGAACACAAAATGTGGTGTTTGAAATTCCTGTACGCATTTCAGCAGGTTAATCAGCGAACTGAGATTATTTTCAAAATATAGCAGCGGCTTTTTCACCGATTCACCTACCGACTTGTACGCCGCAAAATGGATGATACCACTGATGTCCGTATTTTCCTGGAATATGGCGAAAGTGTCATCGAAATTGCAGAGATCAACTTTATAATTCTTTACTTTCTTACCGGTTATCTGCTCGATACCTTTTAGCACATTATCATTGGAGCGGGAGTTATTATCCACGGAAATAACTTCGTAGCCATGTTCAATGAGGTCAACGATCGTGTGAGATCCGATGTAGCCGCAGCCACCTGTTACTAGTATTTTGTTCATAAAAAAATCCAGACAAAAGTCAGGATTTTTATTTTAATAAACTATAGTTATGAATTAAAACTGGCTGGCAATAAAATATATTCCTGCTGCCAGCAGTCCGCTTATTGGAATGGTAAGTACCCAGGCCCAAACAAGGCTGATTGTAATACCCCATCTTACAGCGGAAAGTCGTTTGGTGGCGCCTACACCCATAATGGCACCGGTTATAGTATGAGTCGTACTAACGGGAATCTTCAGGGCTTCCGTTACAAATAACGTAACCGCACCAGCTGTTTCTGCTGCCACACCTTCAAAGGGTGTAACTTTTGTTATTTTTGTTCCCATTGTCTTTACAATTTTCCAGCCACCACTCATGGTGCCTAACCCGATGGCAGCATAACAGGCAATAGGCACCCAGTCGGGCATGTGGGCAAAATCAGGAATAACCTGACCTGCTATTAAAGCAGCTGAAATAATACCCATTACTTTTTGTGCATCATTACCACCATGTCCGATACTAAAAGCGGCCGAGGAAATTAATTGCAATTTTTTAAACCAATGGTTGGCCCTGTGTGTATTCATGTTGCTCAGGAAGAGTGCAAAAATTGCCATGGTCAGCAGAATGAAAGCCAATAATATCCATTTAAAATTCTTTGAATAGAAAATAACCTGCGTAATGTAGTTATCGTAGTTTGTTTTTTTAGCAAGAATTTCCTTGTCGAACTCGAGGCTATTATTAAGAAAAATAATGACAAAAATAATCACCAGAATCGAAAATATTTTTGACGTCCATCCTTTTTTAAAAGAACTTAAAAACCACAAGGACATAATAAATGCCATTAGCATTCCGACAAGGGGTGCTAAAAAGATGAAGGCAGCAGTTTTAAGTATTATTGGTGAATTAACAGCGCTAAACCCGCCTGCCGCTATTGCCGCACCGGCAAACCCGCCTATCAATGTGTGTGAGGAAGAGGAGGGAATGCCAAGCCACCATGTCAATAAATTCCACATAATGGCAGCAATGAGGCCAGAGAATATCACCACCATCATATTGCCCTGTACCAAATCCGGTTTCACTGTTTTAGCTACCGTATCAGCCACCCCATGATCTTTAAAAATAAAAAACGCAACAGAGTTAAATAATGCTGCCCATAACACGGCCTGGAAAGGAGTAAGGACTTTTGTGGAAACAATAGTGGCTATAGAATTGGCTGCATCATGAAAGCCATTGATGTAATCAAAAATAAGTGCAAGGGCTATAATGGTAATAAGAAAAGGCGTCATAAAATAATTTGAAGATTTGAAGATTAATTAATTTGAAGATTAATTTTCAAATTGGGGTATTGTCAAATTTTCAAATTGTTTAAGCATATTTAATAATGATAGACTCTATCACATTACTTGCATCTTCACATTTATCGGTCACGATTTCCATTACCTGGTAGATCTCTCTCTTCTTGATCACTTCCTTGGCATCATCTTCAGTAGCAAACAATTTTTCAATGCTGAAGTCAAACACATCATCGGCCTGGTTCTCAATACTATTGATTTTTACCAACGCTTCGGTGATATTGCGCATGTTTTTCATATCCCGCAGTTCGACCACGGCGATCTTTACCTGGGCAGCACCCTGTTCGATGAGTTCGGCAAATTTTTGCATGCCGGTATCGTTGGGGTTCACCCGGTAGAAATTTATTTTCTTACCGGCTGCATATATATAATCAGCAATATCATCCAGCGAACTGGCGAGGTAGTGAATATCTTCCCGGTCGAAGGGGGTAATGAAGTTGCGACCCAATTCGGTAAACAGGTTATGGGTCAGTTCATCATTAGCATGTTCCAGGTCTTCTAACTGGGAAATCAGGGCAGCCCGTTTATCAAAATCCGGTTCGGCAACCACATCTTTCAGTACGGAGCCCATTTTTTCTACGTTGTTTGCTACTTTTTCAAACAGTTCATAAAAGATACGGTTCTTCGGCATGAAGATTTTCAGGAAAGATTGTAGTGCCATTGGTTTTAGTTTTATGCCCCTTATTTAAACGGAACAGTTACGAAATTACCGGGTGGATCGGTGAAGCTATCGAAGAGTGGTCGAATTAATAATTATTTAATATATAAATAAAATTAAGGTAACAATTAAATAACAAAGCCTTTATATTGCAAGAATTTTAAGCACTTACCATGATTTGGGCAAAAACATTACCCACAAAGGCCGTTTTTACTTGTTTTCTCCTCTTTTTGTGGGTAATAGTTCCGGCTCAGTACAATCCGAATAATGGCTTTCTGGATGCCCATTTTGGTAAACCCATTACTTTTTCATCCAGGGATAGCAGTTTTACCTTGGGTATAGGCGGCCGGATACAAAGTATGGCTGAATCCCGTTATGACCTGCAAACAGAAAAAGGAACGATTGACTTTTATATCCGCCGCCTCCGGCTGAACTTTTCTGGTAATGCTATCAGCCAAAAATTTACCTATAGGATACAGCTCTGTTTTTCCCAAAGGGATGTAGCATCTGATAATTCTCTTGTACCCAATAACTTTTTTCTACGGGATGCGATGCTGTATTATTCGCCCAATAAGCATTGGCGGTTTGGTTTTGGCCAAACAAAACTACCCGGCAACCGGCAACGGCAAACTTCTTCCGGCAACCTTCAGTTTGCAGACCGGTCCAATACTAATGCTTTGTTTACCCTTGACCGTGATAAAGGATTCTGGATCGTTAACACGATCCGGTCAAAAAAGAAGCTGATTGTCAGTAATACCCTGGCCATTACCAGCGGCGAAGGAAGGATCAATTCGGATAAGACGGCCGGACTATGTTATTCAGCACGTTCCGAAATCTTACCTCTCGGGGAATTTAAAAATAACGGAGACTATGTTGAATCAGATCTCTTTTTCGAAGAGAAACTGAAACTGTCTGTAGGCTTTTCTTATAGCTTCAATAATAAAACCAGCCGGGTAGCTGGTCAATTGGGGGAGAGTCTTTATAATAACCAGTTGGCAGATATTCATTATTACGGTACTGATATCGTGATGAAAAAGAAAGGGTGGTCATTTACTGGTGAATTATACCGGCGTACCTCTAAAAATGGTATCAGCATTAATCCTTCTACTTCAAAAGTCAATTTTGTATATAGTGGAACAGGCCTTCTCTTGCAAAGCGGGTACCTTTTTACCAAGAAAGATGAATTTGCCGTTCGCTATGGCCGTACATCTCCGGACAAAAAAGTAACCAATTATACTTCTCAACTTAATGAATACATGCTGGCCTATTCTCACTACTTCTTCCGCCACAATTTGAAATTGCAAACAGACGCAGCCTACTTTAAAGGGCCCGCTCAAAAAGCCCTGCAGTGGAGATTTACAGGGATCGTTACTTTTTAAAAGTGGTAGCTGGACTTCTTCAGACTGCTTAACATTGTGATAATAATGGGGTGATAATTGCTTAACATGTCGGTAACATACCGTTAATCTCCTAAGGCCACCTTTGCCGGAAATAACTAAGTATGTATTTCAGGCTGCGAATGTTGATAACGGTGTTGTTGTTCTCTGCTGTTTCGGTTACACTGGCACAGGCTCCTTCCATCAAGCTGACCGGTAAGGTAATGAATGCAAAAAATGAGCCGTTAGCGGGTGCCACCATCGTTATAGAAGTTGCGGGAAAGCAAGTGTTTGCTGACATAGAAGGAAAATTTTATATTTCACTTGAAGCCGGGAAAAAATATACACTCACTATCTCCAATGCAGGGTATGATACAAAATCGGTTTCTGAAGTGGATGTTACGGCCAATCAGGAAAACTACCTGGAGATCGTATTGCTTGATAAAGCAAGTCTGGAAGGGGTGGTACTTAAAACTACTTCAAGAAAACAGGAAAACACAACGGCCCTGCTTTCTTTTCAGCGGAGCAATACAGCTATGTCCAGTGGACTGGCCGCTGACTTTATCCGTCGTACACCCGACAGAAACACCGGTGAAGTATTAAAAAGAGTAAGTGGTGCCAGTATCCAGGATGGAAAATTTGTGATCGTTCGTGGTTTGAGTGACCGTTACAATTCAGCTATTATTAATAATGCACAATTACCCAGTACAGAGCCGGATAAAAAAGCGTTTTCTTTTGATGTGATACCATCTTCACTGGTTGACAATATTATTATCAATAAAACAGCTACACCAGAACTGCCCGGGGAATTTGCCGGTGGCCTGATCCAGATCAATACCAAAGACGTTCCTACCAGGGATTTGTTGACCGTTAGTATTGGCCTCGGATTTAATACACAATCCGTATTCAAAGATTTTAGCAGTAATGAAAGAAACGGAAACGACTGGCTGGGTTTTGATGATAAAACAAGAAGCCTGCCTGAAGGATTTCCCAAAACACAACAGGCATACCGCAGTGGCACAACACAACAGAAACTGGAATGGAGCAGACTCCTGAACACTGATGTATATAAAGAAGTAAATAATACTGCGTTGCCTACACAAACTTATAGCATTACCTGGGGTAAGAGCAACAAATTCAAAAATGGAGGGGTGCTTGGTACGATCCTTTCCGTTCAGTACCGTAACAGCATGCTCAAGTATGATGTGCAAAGAAAATTGCATGAGCAAACTGGCGAGGAAGTAGTAGACTTAACAGATAACCAGAATAAGTATAGTGTAAATGTGGGGGCATTGGCCAATATTTCTTATGTAAAAGGAAAACACAAGATTTCTTTCAAGAACCTTTTTAATCAACTGCTGGAAGATAATTATTATACAAGAAGCGGATTTAATAACGACCGTATCCAGGATATTAATTTCCGTTCATCCGTACTCAACCAGCGTTCACTCTACAGCGGACAACTGGAAGGGGATCATCAGTTGACCAGTGGTGGTATCAAACTGCGCTGGAATGGCAACTTTGCGTATAATGCCAAAACTCAACCGGATCTCCGTACTATTTCATATAACAGACCGAAAGGGACCAGCAATCCTTTTGAGTACAATGATGACGATAGCCGCCGTTTCTTCAGCGATCTTGAAGATTTTAGCTATGGCGCCAATGGTAGCCTGACCTTTCCTTTTACACTGAATAAGAACAAACAGACTTTTAAAACGGGCGGTTCTACGCTGATTCGTATACGTGATTTCCGTAGCCGGATATTCCAGTACCAGCCGTCTTCTCCTACACAATTTGATGCAACGAAAACCTTTCTTCCTTTTGACCAGATCTTTGCCCAATCCAATATTGCAAACAATGGATTTCTGCTCAATGATTTTACCAATAACCAGGATAAATATTTTGGTGTATCGGTATTGAATGGTATGTACGGCATGTTCGATAATAAATTCGGTGAAAAAATTAGACTCGTATGGGGAGTTCGGGTAGAAAACTTCCAGCAGTTTTTGACAACCAAAGATGTGACCTCTAAAAGAGTGGTCGTGAATACAGAGAAATGGGATGTTTTGCCCTCTTTTAACCTGACAGTATCTCCCAATACAAAAAATAGCATCCGTGTAGCCGCCAGCCGCACGGTGGCAAGACCTGAGTTCAGGGAAATTGCTCCATTCTCCTTTTATGATTATGAAGCCAACTATGGTGTAAATGGTAACACCGATCTGAAAAGAACATCTATCCTGAACGGTGATATCCGGTACGAGTTTTATCCCAAGGGCGGAGAAGCGATAACCCTGGGTGTCTTCTATAAATATTTTGATGACCCGATCGAATTACGCCTTGACCCTTCCAGTGTACTCGACAGAAGAAATTATGGCTACAGCAATGTAGACAATGCGTATACGTTGGGGGGTGAGCTCGAAGTAAGAAAGAATCTGGATTTTATCAGCAAAACGCTGGATAATTTCAGTTTGTTTGCCAATGTAACGTATAGCTATTCAAAAGTTACTTTACTGGGTACTACAGCAGGCGGTGCGGCTACTTCTGTTAACCGCCCCTTACAGGGACAGTCACCTTATCTCGCTAATCTGGGATTGCAATACAACAGTAAACAGGGTGGCTGGAGCGGATCCGCTTTATACAACCGGGTGGGTCAGCGACTCTCATTGGTAGGTAACCAGGATTTTGCTGACATCTATGAAAGACCCCGTAACCAGGTGGATCTTCAACTGGCGAAGAAAGTAATGAAAAACAGGGGCGAAGTGAAACTTACCTGGGCGGACTTGCTGAATAATGCTTTCTATTTCTACGAAAATACAGATAGTAAGAAAGCATTCAGCAGTGGAACAGACCGCTTATTTACTGCGTATAAACCAGGCTCTACGATCACCCTTGGCTTTACTTATGATTTTGCGATCGGAAAAAAATAATTACCCGAACAAACTATAATTTTTAAAAAAACAACAAAAAATAAAAAAATGAAAAAGGTCCTTTTTGGCGCACTGGTACTCGTCACTATTTTCAGTGCTACCTCCTGTGTAAAGGTGAATTTTGAAGACGGGGGCACAACAGTAAACCCTGTTGATCCTACCAGCAATATTATTTCCGGGGTTATCTCAACCAGTAAGTTCTATGCCAAAGGCAAATGGATACTGAAGGGATATGTGTATGTTACCGATGGGGCCACGATTACTTTTGAGGCCGGTTGTGTGATCCAGAGTGATATAACAGAAAAAGGAGCCCTGATCATTGAAAGAGGCGCCAAGCTGATTGCTTCGGGTACGGCTGCAATGCCGATTGTATTTACCAGCGGGAAGGCTATTGGTGCAAGGACTCCGGGTGACTGGGGTGGCATCATCCTGCTGGGTAAAGCGCCCACGAATCGTCCCCTGGATCCAGCTCCAACTATTGAGGGTGGTGTAGGCCGCCAGTATGGTGGTACTGATCCATTGGATGAAAGCGGTATCCTCCGGTTTGTGCGTATAGAATATGCAGGTATTGCTGCTGAACCAGGTTCAGAAATCAATGGGTTGACCTGTGGTGGTGTAGGTTCCGGTACGATCCTGGAGAATATCCAGGTATCTTTTGGTAATGATGATGCCTATGAATTTTTTGGTGGCACCGTTAATGCAAAGAACATTGTGGCATTTGCAACAGCAGATGATGATTTTGATTTTGACTTTGGTTATACAGGTAAAATACAGTTTGGTGTTTCCTGCCGCAAGCCTGATTTTGTAGATGCTGGCGATGCGGGTAACGGTATTGAGTGTGATAATGATGCAGCCAGTTCATTAGCTACTCCCCGTACAAAACCTCAGTTAAGTAATTTCACTATAATTGGGCCAAATGATGCTGTAGGAACAGCCGCCAACCATAATTTCTCTAACCGTTGGAGAAGGGCAACGCAGTTTATTCTGAGAAACTCAATCCTGATGGGTCATCCGGATGCAGGATTTTCAACAGAATCAGATGCTACCTTGAATGATTATTATGTAAATAATATTTCTGAATTTAAGAATAACCTGGTGCATGCTACTATACTTCCGTATAAAACTGCTAATGCTGCGATAGCCACTATCGCACTAATTCAGACTAAAGCTGAAGCTGAAGGTTGTATAACATATGCAACATCTGCTGCCATTCAGTTAACCAGCCCATTTTATTCAACGTCTCCTAACTTTTTACCTGCAGTAGGTTCGCCTGCATTATCAGGTACCAGTTTCTCGGGTATGAATGCTTTCTTTACCAGTACTTCTTATCGCGGTGCTTTTGGTACTACTAATTGGACTAACGGTTGGACTAATTGGGATCCGCAGAATGCAGCTTATTAATGTAAACTGATGTTACTATATTTAAACGTCCTGATTTTTTCAGGACGTTTTTTAATATAGTAAATCGGCAAATTTTTTATATGAAACTCGTTAGTTTAATTGTTTTTTGCACAGCATTATTTTTTGGTGGGTGTAAACAAAAGACTGTCAGGATAAATATGCTGCCTGCATTAGCAAGCAGCGACAGTGCGGTAGTAATGTATTATCATTCTCCCGGAGACCCGCGGTTTTTCAATATGGTAAAACTCAGGAACAAAAATCCTCTTACTACTGTTACTGATGATGTGAATAAAAGAATAATATCAGCTAAAGACACTTGTACAACCCAGGGGAAAATTTATTTCTATGGCAAAGCCGGTGCGGTAGAAACGGTTTATTTTTCCAGGAATACGGACTGTTTAACACTTTCTTTTATTAAAACCGGGGAGAAATATTTTACCCAAATGAGTGAGCAAACTAAAGGATTGTTAGATAGCCTGGAAAAAAATGTAACCATATTACCAGGCCGCCCGGAGTAATGCTATTGATGCGGTGTATATGCGTAAACCACTTCGTAAGTTTCTTTGCGCAGGGTAGGTAGAAGTTGTCCAACAGCAAGATCTTTTCTTTGCGGGGTGGGTTCGCACACGGAATACTTCAGGCCATTATAAAGGATGGGTGTACCAACCGGTTTGGCAAACTTTACAGCAATCGTTACATGTTCAGGATAGGCCATTACAATAATCGGCAGATTATAAATTTCTTTCACTAAATAAAAAAATAAAGCCGCCCGGTCTTCACAATCACTTTGCTCAAATAGCAGGGTTTGCTCAGGGCTTAATCTTTTTTCCTTGCCAAATTGCCGGCTATCCGTTTCAAATAAAAAGGCATACCGGGTAAACCGCATCAGGTAGTCCACCCCATTTTTGGTATTCATCCCTTTTATATTCTTTTTAAGCAAAGGAATTAATGAACTATACGTTTCGTTACTCAGGGGGATATTAAAATATGATTCATAATCCACTACGGGGTAGTTGGCAAAAATGGTCTTTATCTGCGGGTTCAGTTTTACTTTAAAATGATAATTATTCTCTTTGTAGGTAAACTGCAGATCTTTGTCCTCGTAATCTGCCAGTTTGAAATCAGGCAAATGGGTCACTTTATAAGAAAATCCTTTTTTCCCATTTTCTATGGGAAAGAGCACCTCGGTAAATTTTTCTATTGAAAAATCAATATTACCGCCATAGTCATGGTAATTCAGGCAAACATATTGTTTATCGTCTTTCAGGTAAAACGGGATATTGTAAATGTTCTCATCCGACTGCACATAAAACAGGAGTTTCTCCCCGTTGGTTTTCAGGGTGGCATCATAACCGGACCGGGTCAGTAAAAACCATTTATACAGGGTGTAGCGGTAATAATTATCTGCTTTGGGGCTTATTTGCTGGGCTGTTTTCCGGATCAGCTGATAATAGAGCCAGTCGTCCAGGTGGTATTGCTTTTTATAATCGAGTAAAGTCCGGACCATGGTCCCCGCATTACCCGATGAAAGGGCTGTTTCAAAAGTTTGAATTGATTGCGCTGTCAGCTGTCCATTATAACTGATAAGGCAGGATTGGTCTACGGTAAGCTCCACCGGGCCGCCGTAAAAATCAAAGGAAATCCGGGTATAGCTGTCCTGGCCAATGGAATTTTTAGGCAAAAAGCTCATAACAAGCAACAGTGACAATATGGAACACCTGGTTTTCATAATTGAGGAGCAGTCTAAAGCTACAAAAACTTAACAATAAAGTAATATTAACTTTTTGTTGGGTTAATATTTATCCTTATTTGGCCGTTTTTTCACCACTTTTTATTAATCCTAAGTTAACCTTGCTCTAACGGGGGCATAACAAAGCCGGGTCATCTTTACACCAGTTCTTATAATCATCGTCCCGCAATCGCATCTATCATCGTTAGTAATTACCGTCAGGTGCAGATTTTCTTATGCAGTTACCACCCGGGCAGGACAGGCCACGGGTGGTTTTTTTATTTTACACAACAGGATGTCCAAATCTTACACCCTATGTAATAGTATTTCAAACAATAAGGCATTTCATCCCGCTGGCAAATGCAGTTTACGAAACGTTACGTTTTTAATTAAATTTTTACGTAAGCAGTCGCAGTTTTCTAGACACTCCTGATTAAACCGGGGTGTTATTTTAAAAGGAGACGAATGAATTATTGCTGTTTAATATAGGTAAAGAAGGCTCTATAATAGGAAGCTAAGCAGCCCCGAAGGAGTGTTCATCATTTCTTTGGCTTGATAGTTTAAATCGAAAGAGAAAAGATATTCAAGGCATTGATTGATGCTGTTTTTGTAATTTACCCGGACCGTTTTCGGTGATTGAATCCACTGATTAAACTGCGCTTCAAAATCACCGCCGATTTTTTTAAGACAGGTTACTCCCATTTCTTTTAAAGCGACCGCATTACAAATTTGCTCATACTGGCCTTTGATAGGAATACACATCAATTTTTTTTCAAGATGCAATGCCTCTGCCGGTGTTTCAAAACCGGCGCCGGTAATAATGCCGGTACAATGAGTAAGGCTTTTATTAAAACGGGTTTTATCAACCGGTAAAAAATGTATGTTGCGGAAATAGAAAGGCTCCTTTATTTCCCCGCAGAATACCTCAAAACGAAAATCTGTAAAAGGCTTTAGCAAATTTCTTAACTGTTGTTCGCAGAAAGATGGAAGATAGACAGTGACATATTTTTTATCAGTCGGCTCAATCTCCAGTATTTCTTTTTTTATAACAGGGGTAAAAATAAAATTATCATATTCTTTAAAATGAAGTCCGATATAACGGCTTGCTTTTGCATAATTTTTCAGTATCCATTCTCCGGGGATACTACTTTTTTCAGGCCTTGGACAATTGGCGGATTGAAAACTGGCCTGGTGCCCGAAACTGACTGATGGAATTTGTTTTTTGGCACATGCTGCAGCAGTTATGTATTCAAAGTCGTTAATAACAAGATCGTATTTTTCTACAGGCAGCTCTTTTATTTCTTTTTTTAAACGGGATAATTGAAATGCTTTTGTTATCTGCCAGTAATCAAGACCTCCGTGGCAGTTGTAATAAAGGCTTAATCCCTTGCTTCTGTATTTGACTTGCGCATTTAGGGCGAGGTTACTATTATCCCCGCTAAGAAAAATATCCACCTTGCCATAGTGCTGTAAATAAGGCAGGAGCTCCATTGCCCGGCTTATATGCCCGTTACCAGTTGCTTGTACTGCGTATAATATTTTCATGGGGAAGGTTTATAAACGAAGTGAGTTAATAATCAAACCAATTTCATCTGTTACTACATTCAGACTTGGGATATTCATTTTTACCACACCGGCAGTTTCAAAATCCTTTTCATCGTACTGGTAAATGACCCATTCGTTATTATAGTATTCTAATGATGTCAGGTTTTCTACCCAGTCACCACTATTCAGGTAGGTAACACTTCCATTATTTGTTTCAACCACCCTTTTTTGTGGTTGATGAATATGACCACAGATTACATAGTCGTATTTTTTATCGATGGCCAGCTCTGCAGCTGTTAGTTCAAAGTCTGCAATCCAGCTTACAGCCTTTTTTACACTATTTTTTATTTTTTTGCTGAAACTCATTTTGGGTCTCCCTATTTTTTTAAGACACCAGTTTACAAACCGATTGGTAAGAATCAGCCAGTCGTAACCATAGCCACCCAACCTGGCCAGAATTTTTGCACTCCCTTTGGTTGTGTTGTCAAACACATCTCCATGAAATATCCAGACCATTTTTCCATTTATTTCCATTACTACTTTATCGGTTAGCTGAAAGTTGTTTAATTGTACATCGCTGTACCGGCGGAGCATTTCATCATGATTACCGGTTATATAGATAACCCTTGTGCCGCTGCTGAGCAGGTTCATAATTTCTTTTATCACCTGCAGGTGCATAGCCGGGAAATATCGCTTGCTGAATTGCCATCCATCAATGATATCACCGTTGAGGAATAAAATTTGCGGATTTATGCTGCGGAGATAATTAACGATTTCCCTTGCATGGCAACCATAGGTTCCCAGGTGAAGGTCAGAAATGACTGCCAGGTCAACAGTTCTTTTTTTCAATTTGTATCGGAGTTTTACAAAGTACCTTATTGCGTATGACCTCAGTGAATACAATTCCTTACTAAATTGTAATCACTGTATGATGGAATTATTAAGCAGGTATATAAAAATTATCCCTGGTATTTCAAATTATCTGGCGAGAATGTGAAAGCGCAGTACATTTAATTGATCCACTCTGTATGGATGATAATATATCGGTAATTTCCTGTTAACAATCCAGTCATAATCGTTTGTTTCTTTTGCAAAACCGCTACACATGAAAAACATCTGGACCTGTGTTGTCCTTGCGATTATGTTATCGCCTGGTTATCCAAAAAAATATGTATTTAGTACAGTTGATAAATTGCCCGTTACCGGCAATATCTTCATCATTACAACTGATGGCTTTCGCTGGCAGGAAGTATTTAACGGAGCAGATTCTGTAATTATCAATTCAGAAAAATTTACACCCGATACCGGTACTATCAAAATGTTGTATTGGGCCCGTACAGCAGAGGAAAGAAGAAAAAAATTAATGCCTTTCTTTTGGAATGTGCTTGCTGCCAAAGGCCAGTTGTTTGGTAACAGGGCTTATGATAATAAAGTGAACGTGGCAAATTTATATTCCCTTTCTTATCCGGGTTACAATGAAATCTTTACCGGTAATATTGATGTTTCTTTGTCGTCTAATAAAAAAATAAGGAACTCCAACATCAATGTACTGGAATATTTAGATTGCAAACCAGCATTTAAAGGAAAAGTGGCTGCCTTTACTTCCTGGAATGTATTTCCTTATATATTAAATGCCGAAAGAAATAACCTTCCTGTAAACAGTGGCTACAGCACGCTGAATGAAAAATCTGAAGAACAACAAATAATAAATGCCGTTCAAACCGATGTAGTATATAATAAAACAGCTACCCGCCATGACCAGCTTACTTTTCTTACTGCCAAAGAGTATATTAAACAGCATCGGCCAAGAGTGCTTTATCTCGGGTTGGGGGAAACGGATGAGTTTGCCCACCAGGGACGTTACGATTTATATCTTGAACAAGCTAACCAGGTTGATAAAATGATTGCCGAACTATGGCATTGGGTGCAAACAACACCGGGTTATAAAAACAACACTACATTTATTATTACTACCGATCATGGCCGGGTCAGCAAAACAAACCGGTGGACCTCTCACGGTGAATTTATAACCGGCTCATCACAGACATGGTTGGCAGTAATTGGTCTGGCATTCAACCTGCGGGAGAAATAAAAGAAGAGCAACAACTCTACCAGCAGCAATTGGCCCAAACGATTGCACAGATCCTGGGAGAAGATTTTGTAACAGCCTATTCAGCTCCGGCAATATCATTAAGGTAAAATATCATTAGTAAGGATAGGGAGGCAGGGTATATTCATTTATCTTGTGGTAAATAAAATAATATGCGGCTTACCCTTTTTCTAGTGGCAGTTATGTTTTTGGCTTCCTGTTCCAAATCCGGCTCTGCCATTAGTAGTCAATTGTCGGGCAGTGATAGCCTGGTTATCAATTTTAATAAGCCGCAAACCAATACAATCGAAAAATCAGTAATGACTATAGAAGGCAAAGCCATTAAAAAGCTTTCCGGGTTCGTCGATAGTAAAACAGCCGAAGCATACAAATGTGGCTATGATGGTAACCTTATGTTTTATAGACAAGGCATATTGGCTGGTGATGTAGCTTTTAATTATTCCGGCGATGGTTGTCACCATTTTATACTTTCTGTCGGCGATAAACTTAATCCTACAACCATGAGCAATGAAGCTGCTGATTTTTTAAAGAGTCTCGCTGAAGGTAAAAACTGGTATTGAGAAAGTTCTCTCTTTATAGTTTGGGTGTGCTGTGTAAAGCCGCAGATTTAAAATATATTTTTAATGCGTAGTTCTATTAAAAACTAAGCAATGCTGGTTTTTATGATGAGCATATCATCAGTGGTGCGGCAGAAATATTCCTGGCTTTGTGATTTCTCTTTACACCATCCAGGCGTTGGCCAGCATGGTGTATTATTGTTTTACTGGTTGCCGTTTCCTGTTCTACATAAAAATGCCGATTAATTACTACAACGAAAATAATCCGCTGCTATAAATTGCAATAGCGAGGTTGTTCTTGCAGCTATTTTTGAATTGCTGGGTGAATGAATTTACATAACGGGTTATTTTAATCCGAAGAGAACTTTATCAAAATCACTGAATGAGTATGGGGTGGAATATAAAATCAATCTTCCCCTTTCAATTTTGAAAAAGCATATCCCGGTATTCTTCCTGTCATCATATTCTATCCGTTTCTCCTAACCCAATCGTTGCCTGCCTCAAAGTGATGAAAATATTCCCCATCCCCGCAGAGTTAAAAAAAATTTAGCCTTTTATACTAAGGTTTTAATTGGCTTGATTTTGTGTGAATAATCTGTACACCGCAACCAAACTAGTAATAAAATGGAAAATAAAATGAATTTGTCAATGTCGGATACGAATCGTATTGCGGAACAAGAAATGTTTGACGAAGCCAAAAATAGGTTTCTGGTTTACCCTCTTTACCCGGTAAACGATGTCATCAATACCACAATAAAGAAAGAACCATATCCGGATGCTTATACTGTAACTAAAATTGAAATATCTACTTCCGTATCTGAAAAGAAATATGAAAATAATTTAAGTGAAGAACTTATACCAGAATATTTGGATCTGCCTGGTTCTGCACTGGATGATGAACAGGAGAAGATTGGAGCTGAGGACGAAGAGAACAATTATTATAGCCTTGGCGGAGATTATCATAACAATCTGGATGAGGACCATCCTGAATAACTATAACGAAATTGATTTTTATTTTTTAAAAAATAAAACCTTTAGTAATGGTAACAACAGAAACATAAACTAAAACCAAATGGAGTATTGATCCCGCGCACAGTGAAATTTCTTTTAAAATACGGCACCTGATGATCAGTAATGTACATGGAGCGTTCAGGGAATTTAATGCCAGCATTTACACCACCGGAGAAGATTTTTTATCAGCAGAAATTGATTGCTGGATTAATACAGATTCTAATGATACAGGCGATAAAAAAAGAGATGAACATTTGAAAGGCCCAGATTTTTTTAATATTGAAAATCATAAGCAAATAACATTCATAGGCAACACTTTTGAAAAGACCTCTGCCAAGGATGGTTATGAATTGTATGGCGAACTTATCATGAAGGGCATGACCAAACAAATCAAATTAGCGGTGGAATTTGGCGGGATAATGAAAGACCCCTGGGGAAATGAAAAAGCAGGTTTTACATTAAACGGTACCATAAATAGGAAAGATTGGGGCTTGATCTGGAACACAGCATTGGAAACAGGGGGCATCATGGTAGGGGAAGATGTAAAAATCAATTGTGAAATTGAGCTATTAAAAGAAGCATAAACTAATCAGTAAAAGAAAAAAAATGAAAAGTATTGAAAATAAAGTCGCTATTGTTACAGGGGCAGGTTCAGGTATTGGAAAGGCAACTGCGTTATTGTATTCGGTGGAAGGTGCAAAAGTGGTGGTATCTGATATACATGAAAAAGGAGGTAACGATACTGTTGCGGAAATTAAGAAAGGCGGTGGGGATGCTTTTTTTATAATGGCTGACACATCAAAACCAGCCGATAATAAACTCCTGGTAGAGCAAACTGTAAAACATTTTGGTGGCCTCCACATTGCCTGCAATAATGCAGGAATTGGAGGTGCCTTACTTCCCGCAGCCAACTATCCAATTGAAGAATGGGACAAGGTAATCAGCATTAATCTTTCAGGTGTATTTTATGGCATGCATTACCAGCTGCCGGCAATGTTAGCTTGCGGTGGCGGCAACATTGTAAACATGGCATCTATCTTAGGTATGGTAGGTACAAAAAATTTATGTGCTTATGTAGCGGCTAAGCATGGAGTAGTGGGCCTTACCAAAGGAACCGCATTGGATTATGCTGATAAAAATATCCGGGTTAATGCTATTGGCCCCGGTTATATCAATACGCCTTTGCTTACTGATACCTTAGATGAAGCTACAATAAAAGCCCTGGCTGGCCTGCATCCTATAGGCCGTTTAGGAACGGCTGATGAAGTAGCCGAGCTGGTACTATGGTTAAGCTCACCCCAATCATCTTTTGTTACCGGTTCTTATTATACTATTGATGGTGGATATACAGCTCAATAAAAAATTTCAAAATCTTAAAAAAATCAAGATGAGAATATTATTCGTTTTAACATCCCACAGTGAATTAGGAACCACAGGTAAGAAAACCGGCTTCTGGATTGAGGAATTTGCTGCCCCTTATTATACCCTGAAAGATGCAGGCGCCACCATCACCATTGCATCACCCAATGGCGGGCAGCCTCCCATTGACCCAACAAGTGCTGAACCGACCAATCAAACTGAATCCACTATTCGCTTTGATAAGGATGTAGTCTTACAAGATTTGCTGGCCCACAGCAAAAAACTGTCAGAAGTATCAGCAGATGATTTTGATGCAGTGTTTTATCCTGGCGGGCATGGACCATTATGGGATTTAACCAATGATAAAGATTCCATTGATTTAATTGAAAACTTTTGGGACGATAAAAAACCTGTAGCGGCAGTTTGTCATGCACCTTCAGTTTTGTTGCATGTGATGGATGAAGAAGATATACCCTTATTGAAAGGTAAAAAAGTAACGGGCTTTACAAATACCGAAGAAGAAGCTGTTGGGCTAACCAGGGTAGTACCTTTTTTACTGGAAGATGAATTAAAAAGCAAGGGGGGTATTTATTCTAAAAAAGAAGACTGGGCTACGTATGTAGTTACAGATGGGTTGTTGATTACAGGACAAAATCCTGCTTCATCAAAAGCGGTAGCACAAAAACTATTGGAACTTTTAAATTAAAAAAATAGCATGACTACACAACAAATAGTGCTGGTATCAAGGCCGAAGGGAACACCCACACTTGATAATTTTCGATTTGAAACTGTGGAGTTGAATGCATTCCAGGATGGTGATGTGGAGCTGGAAGGATTGTTTTATTCTGTTTACCCTTATATGCGTGGCAGAATGAATGATGCAAAATCGTATGTGCCCCCATTTCAAATTGATCAGCCTATAGAAGGAGCAGTTGTTGCGAAAGTGACTGCTACTAAATCAACCGACTTTAAAACAGGTGATATAGTAATGGGCAGACTCTACTGGCGGCACAAAATAATAACTCACGCAAAGGGCTTACAAAAAATTGACACCACTGTTGCACCAGCAAGTTATTACCTGGGTATTCTGGGCATGACGGGTTTAACCGCCTATTTTGGTATGATAGATATTGGAAAGCCTAAAGCCGGCGAAACCGTGGTTGTTTCTGGTGCAGCAGGAGCTGTGGGTATGATTGTGGGACAAATTGCAAAATTACAAGGCTGCCGTGTAATTGGTATTGCAGGGAGCGATAACAAGATTAAAGTATTGAAAGAAGATTTTGGTTTTGATGATGCCATCAATTATAAAACCACAAAAGATATGAAAGAAGCTATTGCGCTATGCTGCCCAAAAGGGGTTGATGTTTATTTTGACAATGTTGGCGGAGAAATTTCAGATGCGGTTATTGCTAATATTAATTTTAATGCAAGGATTGCATTGTGTGGACAGATTTCTTTATACAATAGCACCGACATATCAGCAGGCCCAAGATTGCAACCTATGTTACTTACACGAAGTGTATTAATGCAGGGCTTTATTATTAGTAATTATGCCAGGCGTTTTCCTGAAGGAACAGCACAGTTGGCACAATGGGTTAAAGAAGGTAAATTAAAATCTACAGAAACTATTGTACATGGGTTTGATAAATTACCAGTTGCGTTGCTTGGCTTATTTAAGGGGGAAAACACCGGTAAAATGATTGTGGAAGCATAGCCTATTCATCGCTAATTTATTAAAAAAATGAAAGAGTATAAACTTTTAGGTGCAATACAGGTAGGGTCAACTGCTTTATTAAATCGTATTGTAATGGCCCCTATGACAAGGTGCAGGGCTATTAAAAATATTCCCAACGATTTAATGGCAATATACTATGAGCAACGTTCTGCAGCCGGGTTAATCATAACCGAGGGTACTTCGCCATCTCCTAACGGATTGGGCTATGCAAGAATACCGGGAATATTTACTAACCAACAAACAGAAGGCTGGAAAAAAATAACGAATGCTGCACACGGAAATTGCGGAAAAATATTTGTACAGTTAATGCATACTGGCAGAATCAGCCATCCACTTAATATGGCGGAAAGTGCTGTAATACTGGCTCCATCAGCAATAAAAGCGGCGGGTCAAATGTGGACGGATGCAAAACAGCTGCAGGATTTTATAGTGCCAAAAGAAATGACGCATGAAGACATTGTACAAACAAAAAATGAATTTGTTGCTGCTGCAAAAAATGCAATAACTGCAAGCTTTGATGGTGTTGAATTACATGGAGCCAATGGTTATTTACTGGAAGAATTTTTATCTCCTATAAGCAATATCCGCACAGACAATTATGGGGGAACGATCGAAAACCGCTGCCGTTTTATTATTGAAGTGGTAACAGCTGTAGCGGCAGCCATCGGAAAAGAAAACACCGGCATACGTTTATCTCCTTATGGTGTGGCGAGTGACATGCCCCATTACCCGGAAATTGATGCCACCTACGATTATCTCTCCAAGCAATTGAACAACATTGGTATTGCACATATTCATTTGGTTGACCATGCTGCAATGGGTGCTCCGGAAGTACCAATTGAAATAAAAAAATTGATTCGTAAAAATTTCACCAACAGCATTATTCTTTGTGGAGGATACGATAAAGAAAGAGCAGAAGCAGATATAAACAGTGGGCTAGCAAACCTCATTGCATTTGGACGACCTTTTATTAATAACCCTGATTTGGTAGAAAGGATGGCCAATAACTGGCCTTTATCGAATTACCTTCACATGGATTTATTTTATAGCGCAGATGATAAAGGATATACCGATTATCCGGTACATCAACAACAAGCAGTAAGTGTATGACAATGGTTTTGCAAACGGCCTGGCTTTTTTTATTGGCAATACCCATTGCCTCTGTAGCATGGACCGTAACGCACGAAGAAGTATTCCGGGAGCTAATGGAATACTGCAGGAGACGGTACAAAAATGGGAAAACATTGTTTGAAAGAAAATTCTTTTATCTCTTTACCTGTGAGTATTGCTTTAGCCACTATGTATCTGTGCTGTTTCTCTTTTTAACCGATTATAAATTATTGATGAATGACTGGCGGGGTTATATTATTGCAGGATTTGCACTGGTGTGGATAGCTAATGTGTATATGAATCTATTCAACTTTCTACGCCAGAATATTAAAAAAGAGAAAAGGGAAATAGAATCTATGGAGAACGGAAAAAGCGAATAAATCATGACCTGTTTTACTAAGTTGTCAGCAATAACCGATAAGAGACATTTCCTTACGAATAGTTTAGTACAGTATAGAAGTATTATACAATCCAACATTTTGAAGATTACTTTGATCGTACTTTGCATATTAATTATCGTATTTATCATTTCTCAAATATATTTTACAATGGCCAAAACAGAAACTCAACCATATCAAATTAGTAAAACAGAAAAGGACTTTGAGATAAGGCATTACCCTCCTGCTAGAATGCCAAACATTTCAATGGCCGCAAAAACCTAAAAAGAATTATCCTCTCCGGGATTTAGAAAACTGGCTTCATATATTTTTGGAGGGAAACAAAGCAATAAAGATATTGTCATGACAACACCTGTGCATTTGTACATAAATGAGACTAAATTATCTATAATTTATGTGATGCCAACTAATTACAATAAAGATAATTTTTAGAAACCAAACGAGTCATCTATAATCATTAAAACCATTTCCGAAGAATATGTTGCAGCTATTCGGTTTGGTGGCTATGCCAATAACACGAAGATAAAAACGTAGGCTGACAAATTGGAATTGCATTGAAGGGAACAGGAATCGGGTATTCCGGGAATTTTTGCTTTTTAATTTACAACGCACCGTATCAATTTTAAGAAAAAAAATGAATTTATTGTAACTGTTCTTTGGAATGGAAAATAAATAAAGAGCAAGACTTAATATGATTGATTTACAGCAGTCGAAAGGTTACGCCTCACTTTTTGAAAAATGAAATGGCAAGTAAGAATACCAGCCACCACTGAAAATATTATTATATCAATTGTAGATTAAAAATGCTGGAAATCATACAACAACGAAAAGTCAGGTGTCAGCGGTCATGTAAAAGTGCGAAGTGTAAATCTCTATTGAGCAATAATCTCCCCAACAATAAGTGAATGTTGTAACTCATTCCCCCAAATGTGTATCATTCCCGCTTTTCAAAGGTTCAACTTTACTGCATGGTATTTGACTTGTTAATTAGGACCCACACTAAAACTCACATACATTTTATGAAAGTAGAACACAATCAAAATTTAATAAATAGCACTGAAATTTTCCAGATATCTATTTCATATTTAAAAATTAAAATTAATGAATAAAAATATGCAACCTCAGAAAGAATCTGATTTGAATAAGAAAGAGCATCCGTATACGCAGGATAAAAGAAATTACAAAAAGAAAGAAGCTGATTCGTCTGAAAAGAATACGAAAGATGGGGACTTAAAACTGACAAAAAAAATCTCGCAGAATATTCACACAAAACCTGCGGAAGAACAGCAGTTTGAAACGAAGGATTAGAACGCGGCAATAATGGATAATAATCTATGATTTCCGCCTCTTTTATTAATAGTACGCTTCATCAAATAAATATCATCGATTATGCCAACAAAATCTCAAAGTGCTAAAACAAAAGATAACCCTTGCTGGAAAGGCTACAAAAAACTTGGCACCAAAATTAAAGGCGGTAAAAAAGCGCCTGATTGTGTTCCCGAAGCAAAAAAAAAGTAATACCTCACCAAAAATTAAAATCCAATAAAACGACAGTTTAATTTATTATTGAATAATATTTTAAATATTTAAATTCAAAACAAAATAGTTAAAAATCAAAAAAGCACAGACATTCAGCACAAAACCGCGACCGCTGCCCATGGGAAAAAGAAGGAGCAAAGCATGGCACATAGTCTAAGAAAATGATGAATGAAAGTGATGCTAAATCAGAAAAGGGTATGCATGCTTCGACTGGCAAGTCAGGAGCGGGTGACAAGACCATTAAAAGAATATAATTTATTTTCCAAACATTATTACGTTAATAAAGCATTAATCTTTTATGAAAGCGCAATGGGAATTAAAAAAGATTTCCGTTGCGCTCTTTTATTTTACATATAACGAGAAAATTAATCCATTAATTAAATTGACATGACGGAAGTGATAGATGAAATAAAAATTGATAAAATAACTATCCATGCTGTGGCGCAGGTTATGGTGAAAAGCGCAAAAGCAGCAGAGCTTATTTATACCCCTGACAATAAACCAGGTTTTTCACGGAATCACAACGGGAAATATTCTTCCTATTTTGCCGGAATTAAAATAATAAAAGATAAGATAGCTATAGTCCGATTAAAAAAACTAAGACTCCCCCTGCATGGGTGAAAGTGTGGATTTGCAAAATTGCCAATGGCCATTTACAAGCTAGTAGCTTTGATTTACTTCAAAGAAAACAAATTGGAAACGTACCTGTATGAACTTAAAGTTATTGAAACGGCTGACGGGCAAAAGGAATTAATGCCGGAAGAAAAAGTATTATTGAAGATTTTAAAACCTGCTAAAAAATAACCTTTATTAGTTTTTAACTTTAGATACCAATAAATGACAGACACAATCATTCAGCTTACGGGACTCACGGCAGGCAGTATAACAGCATTGTCTACTTTACCTCAATTACTTAAAATAATCAAAGAAAAAAAAGTAGAAGATATTTCTATATGGATGCTTATTATATTGATAACAGGATTAGGCTTCTGGACTTTGTATGGTTTTTTAAAACACGATATTCCTATTTTAATAACCAATTTATTTTCTTTGTTAGTTAATTTTATTCTGGTTGGGTTAAGAATAAAATATAAAAAATAAGTCACTTGCGTTGCGTTGTTGAAACACAAAATTCTTTGTACCATAAGCTGGCATTATTTTACATTGATTTCTAATCAAGCGCCGATTTGTAAATATTTGATTTTATTTTCAGATAACAAATTGATATTCAAAGTTTATATTTTCAAAATTTTCACAGACGTAATGCTAGTGAAAATAACTGGCTAATCTTTAATAAAATTAGCTTGTGTTTAATAGAAATATATTTAAGTATTTCTATTTTTAAAGCATTAGATATTTAATTTATCACAAGCTTTTTGAGACCATAATAATCAAATACTCAGGTGTGGCATTGAAAGACTGCATCCCGGCATCTGGGATTAACACACAGAAAGTAATATTGAAATTAGAAGGAAAAGGTTCCTTAAATTTTGCCACCAACACGATTTATTAATTCCTAAAACTCGTAGTAAATTTATCACCATTGATTTCATCCATCGCTTTAATAAATCGACTAAGCTCATGAAAAACTGACTACCCTATATGTAGAAGTTTTAATCTTTATTGAGCAATAATCTCCCCAACAATGTCTGAATGTTGCAAGTCATTTCCCCAAATGTGTATCATTTCCCTTTTTGTAAGCCCAAACTTTGCCGCATGATATTTGGCCCATTTTTTTACACAGATGTTAAAACTTAAATGAAATTTTATGAAACAGGAACACAGCAAAAATGTTGAAAAACTAATTGAAATGGTTAAAGGCGTCAGTGTCTGTATGCTCATTACAAACGATCAAAATACTGAAAATTTATCAGGTAGGCCAATGAGCATAAGTAAAGTTGATGACGATGGCAGCATGTGGTTTTTTACAAGGGCATCATCATATAAAGTTGACGAAATAGAAGAAAGCAAAAAAGTATCTATTGCCATTACCAACGAAAGAAGTAATAATTATTTAATGATTCATGGCACAGCAACGTTGATAAACGACAAAAGCAAATTGAAAGAGTTGTGGAGTTCCATTTTGAAAGCATGGTTTCCACTTGGTTTGGACGACCCCGACATGACACTTATAAAAGTATCGCCCAACGAAGTAAATTATTGGGACGGCAGTTCAAATAAAATGGTGGTTCTTTTTAACATGCTAAAAGCAATCGTTACTGGAAAAGAATATGAAGAAGGCGAACAGGGAAAAATTAGTTTATAAAATGAAGTGTTTATAATGACAGGTATATGAAGAAATTACAAAATAAAGTTGCAATTATCACAGGTGGTGCCGGTAGTATTGGAAAAATTACTGCTAAATTATTTTTAGAAGAAGGTGCAAAAGTAATGTTGGTTGACTTTAAGGAGGACGCACTAAAAACAACCATACAAGAATTAAATAGTGAGCAAGTAAAATATTGCGTTACTGATGTTTCAAAATCAGTTGACGTGCAACACTATATAAATGAAACAGTAAAAATGTTTGGAAAAATTGATATTTTTTTCAACAACGCAGGTATTGAAGGAGTAGTAAAACCTATTATAGATTACCCTGAGGAAATATTCGATAAAGTAATTTCTGTAAATGTAAAGGGTATATGGTTGGGAAATAAATATGCATTACCCCAAATGAAAGATGGTGGAAGCATAATCATGACTTCATCTCTATCAGGCATTTTAGGTTCTATTAATTTAAGTGCCTATATAACTAGTAAACATGCTGTTGTTGGCATTATGCGAGCCACTGCTATTGAAGCTGCTCCACAAAAAATTAGAGTTAATTCTGTTCATCCTGGTCCAGTAAATAACAGAATGATGCGATCAATTGAAGAAGGTGAAGTGGCCGGACATGCCGAAGAAGTTAAAAAACATTTGGAGAACACAATTCTATTTGGACGCTATGCAGAACCCAGTGAAATTGCCAAATTAGTTTTATTTCTCGCAAGTGATGACAGCTATTACATAACTGGCACTACCCAGGTAATAGATGGAGGAATTTCAGCCCAATAAGTTAATTATAAAATAATACTATGAAAGAAAACTATCGCTTTGTTGCCATTTCAGGAAGCTTAAGAAAAAAGTCTTTTAACACAATGGTGGTAAAAGTTCTCCAAAAACTTGCACCTGAAAATATTGCTATCGAACAAATATCTATTGCTGCAGTACCTATGTATAATTTTGATTTGTATGAAAAAGTATTTCCTGAACCGGTTGAGAAATTATGTACTGCCATTAAAACTGCTGATGCACTTATCATAGTTACACCGGAATATAATTATTCTGTTCCCGGGGTGCTTAAAAATGTAATTGATTTTCTCTCAAAACATACTGAAAAACCATTTGACAAAAAAGCGGTGGGTATAATAAGTGCAAGCCCAAGTTTGCTTGGAGGGGTGAGGGCACAATATCACCTGCGGCAGATATTGGTGGCAATAAATGCTATGACGATGAATGTTCCCGAAGTAGTGATCACGGAGGTAAATAAAAAGTTTGACGAAACGGGGAATTTAACTGATGAAAAAACAAAGGAGTTTTTAAGAAAATTTATTGAAGCTCTGGCTGTTCATAGCAGCATTTTTAGCAGTAAGGTATTAGTATAGTGGAAATATAAAATGATGCAATGAAATTAACAAAAAGTCAAACAACAGTACGCATACTGCTCGGACTCTTTCTTCTTCTAGCAGTGATAAGTTATCTTTTTTTTCTGCTTACATCTTTTTCAGCACAAGTGCCAGATTGGTTGCCTATGCAGCCAGATACGGTTTTGCCATTATCGGGAATAGTTGAGATACTGTTGGGGGCTGCTTTGCTCTTTTTACCAAGACATAAGGCTACAGTTGATTGGGTAATTGGTTTATTTTTCGTTGTATTTTTTTCGGGGAATATTGTCCAATTAATTAATCAGAAAGATACTTTTGGTTTAAACGCCCATTTGCTTCGCTGTATAAGTTTGCCATTTCAGCCGCTATTAATCGTATTAGTATTGTGGAATACAGGTGCCTGGAGCACATGGAGAAACAAAATAAAATTGAAGAATCAATTTCATAATATATTACTACTATAAAGCGATTATGGAAAATAAATTTTAAAACAATCAATTTAATTCACCATTAAAAAAAATAAAAATGGAAAATTCAACAACAAAAGAAGATGTGACTACTAAAGCCATTGAGCAGCAAACAAAAAAAATCCCTTCGGATGTATTTCTATTCACCGCAATCGGTACAATGGCAATATCACTTACTTTAAAATGTTTAGGACGAGCCAAGGATGCGGCATTTGTTGGACAATGGGCAGCACCCATTCTTATCATGGGAGTTTACAACAAATTAGTAAAGCAGGAAGAAAGTAAATAGAAGCATTAAAAATGCTGTCAGCGATAACTGATTAGAAACCGTTAGTACCTTAATAATATGTTTTTGCGGGATGGAGATTGAAATCTCAATCTCCTTTTATTGGTTTTAAAAGATCTTAATTTTAAGGATTTTAAAAATATTATTTCGTTTTAGTTCAACAACTCTTTAAGTAGAGAAAATTCCTTCTCTATATAAAAATCAAAAAAATGGAAAAAGAAATGACAATGACCGAAGACATTGTGGCAATTGCCGCAACAGATTGTAAAACACTTGCTGCAGCAGTAACAGCTGCTGGATTAGTAGAAACTTTGCAAGGCAAAGGGCCGTTCACAGTTTTTGCACCTACGGATGCAGCTTTTGCTGCTATACAAACAGAGGTAGACAAATTATTGAAACCTGAGAGCAAAGAAAAACTTTCTAAAATCCTGACTTACCATGTTGTAAGCGGAAAAACGATGGCTGCTGATTTGAAAGATGGACAAGAGTTAACTACGGTAGAAGGTAGTAAATTAAAAGTGATAGTGAAAGACGGAAAGGTAATGGTTGGTAATGCAGAAGTTACAACTGCTGATATTGAGGCTTCAAATGGAGTTATCCATGTTATTGACAAAGTGCTATTACCTAAAGATTAAATCTATTCAATCATTAAAATAGAGCCTTGCTTAGGTGAGGTTCTATTTTTAAGCAGTATTCTTTTTACATTTAATTATACAATTATGAAATTAATAAAAAATGCTGCCCTTTTTGTTGCAGCAATATTACTTTCTATTAATGTAATGGCACAAACAAAAAAAGACATCGTGGATGTAGCCGTGGGCTTCAAACCACATACGAAAATTGTTGGGGCAGTAAAAGCCGCAGACCTGGTAACTACATTAAAAAGTGATGGCCCTTTTATCGTTTTTGCACCCACCAATAATGCTTTTGCAAAACTTCCTGCTGTTACTGTTGATAATTTATTGAAGCCGGAGAATAAATACAAACTTGCAGGCTTATTAACCTACCATGTAGTTGGTGGAAACCATAATGCAAAGACAGTTTTTGTAAGCCATTAAAAAAGGCGGTTGTAAGGCAGTTTTAACAAATGTTGCAGGAGGAATGTTAACAGCAATAGTTGTAAAAGGAAAAATTCTCCTTACAGACGAAAATGGTGGTAAGGCAACTGTTACAGTAACTGACCTAAAAGCAACCAAAGGAGTATTTCATTTTATTGACATAGTTTTAATGACAAAAAATTAAAAGCAACAGAAGTTGATAAAACACAATCAAACTTATGATTATTGATTTAGCTTAATGAAACTACAAAATATGTCAGATTGGTATAACGGTTATCTTAAACACTGTGGTTTTCCAATCTTCATGCAGTGACCAACGAAATGGTAGACGAGTGAGCAACCGTTTATTTTGTAAGTTTCATTAAGCAAATCTTTTTTAAAGAAAAAGGCAATTCGGAAAATGGAAACTGACAGTAATTTTCAATAAACAATCACTTGTTAACTTTTTGCAGGTATGAGTTTCGACTATTAAAAATGGTTACACTTTTCAGAAAAAATAATCCAGATGTACGCTATTTAAAAAATCAGCATTTGCTGTTTAATCATATAGATGTTCGGAAAATTTAATTTTTTTAAAAGGCTCTAAAAAATATTTAAGTGTAAAATAATACTTCGCAAGGGATAAATTAGTTAGTGGGTATTTTGCTCCTCATCGATATAATGTACAATATTGTAACGCCACGCAAGGTTATTTGAAAAACTTCTGCCTGGTTCATAAAAAAATGTCCACTGATTTATTCGTTCTTCATTAACAATAATCTTTTCTAAATAACTTTAAATTTTATTTCTTTCAAAAAATAAACTAAAATGTCCATTCAAACAGTTAATCCCACAACAAATATAGTGATTGAGTCATTTACTGAAATGACAGACGAGCAGGTTAACGAAGCAGTAGAAAAAGCATCAACCACTTATCAAAGCTGGAAAAAGACCGATTACAATTTAAGAGCTGAAGTATTGCATAAGGTTGCTGGTTTGCTAAGGGATAAAAAAGATATGTTAGCGAAGATGATAACATTGGAAATGGGTAAATTATTGGCACATGCAGATGGAGAAATAAAACTAAGTGCTGAAATATTTGATTACTATGCCAGCAATGCCGAAAGTTTTTTAGCTGACAAAATACTGCATCCTACCCATGGTCATGCACTCATCAGGCATACATCTATCGGGGTTTTGTTAGGTGTAGAGCCCTGGAATTTCCCATTTTATCAGGTAGCCCGTTTTGCCGCACCTAATATTATGACAGGTAATACTATCTTGTTAAAACATGCTTCCATTGTGCCTCAATGTGGAGTTGTCATTGAAGAAATATTTAAAGAAGCAGGGGCACCGGTTGGGTTATATACCAACTTGTTGATATCCGGCAGCCGGGCATCTGCACTGGTTGCTGATAAAAGAATAAAAGGAGTATCACTTACTGGTAGCGAAGCCGCAGGTGCCAGTATAGCTTCGGTGGCTGGAAAGCATTTAAAGAAATCGGTATTGGAATTAGGAGGAAGCGATGCATTTATTGTACTGGATGATGCCGATATGGATAAAACGGTTGAATGGGCGGTAACAGGCAGGATAAATAATAATGGTCAATGTTGTGTAGCATCTAAGAGATTTATTGTGATGGAAACTGTTGCAGATATCTTTTTAGAAAAATTTAAAGCTAAACTTTCGCAATTGATAGTTGGTGACCCAATGGATGCTACCACACAATTAGGCCCCATGAGCAGTGAAGCAGCAGCGGAGCAAATCGCAGCGCAGGTACAAAAAGCTGTTGATGGTGGTGCAACAATTATATTGGGAGGAAAGAGGGTAAAGAGAGAGGGTGCTTTTATGGAGCCAACTATCATTACCAATATGCAACGGGATAATCCTGTTTACAATGAAGAGTTGTTTGGCCCGGTAGCTACATTTTTCAGGGTAAAGGATGAACAAGGTGCTATTGATTTGGCGAATGATTCGCCTTATGGCCTGGGTGGTTCCGTATTTACCCAAGATATTGAAAGAGGAAAACGTGTTGCTGATGAAATTGATACCGGCATGGTTTTCATCAACCACCCGACCTGGACGCAGGCAGATTTACCCTTTGGCGGCACCAAACGTTCGGGCTATGGAAGGGAACTTTCTGAATTGGGTATTGATGAATTTGTAAACAAAAAACTAATCCGCATCAGCGAATTATCAGATCCTTTTTAAATAAATCTGGGTTCTTAAATTTTGATTATTTCACTCTTAACACATAATAAAAAAATGAAAACAATCATCATCAATAAATATGGTTCGGTTGACGTACTTAAAATTACAGAAGTGAAAACTGTTACTTACAATGGCTTAAAACAAGCCGAACAATTATGAGCTACTGGATTTCCAACAGTTTTAATAAATTCAAATGAAAAAATTCTATTATCAATTCAGGTTATTTGAAAGAAGAAGCAGTATAAAATAAATTAAAATCTAAAAATAAAATATAGTAACCCAATTTGTCAATAAATAACTTATCTAATGAAAAAACTTTATGCTCATTTAGAGAGAATATTTGAAAAAATAACGTTTGCATTTACTGCTGTAATTAGTAGTTCAATAACCTTTATTATAGCTCTGGCAATGGTTATATTTTGGTTCGCCAATAGAGATTATTTGAATGATCCAATAAATGAAATTATAAGAGATATAATTCATGGTGTTGCATTCCTTACTTTATTTATTCTTCAAAAGGCTTTTAATCATTTTACAGCATCATTACACGTGAAGCTGAATGAATTAGTATCCAGTAGTGAAACTACAGATAAATCAGTAATAAATGTTGAATCTAAAACAGAACCAGAAATAATAGAATTGCAAAAAGAATACAATGAACCTGTTTCATAGACAAAAATTGATGCAACTAAAGAAAATATTCATTAAATCAGAATTGGAGAAACGAAAGAAGAAGATGACCCGCGGGAATATTGGAAGCTTTAAAACTTGCACCTTCCGGCAAATTAATTTGATACATTATTTTTAAACATAATGATCTAAAATTCAATATTTGTACCAGCAATAATAATATAATACCAGACATACTATAAAAAATGAAAGCATTTATCATTAATAAGTACGCCTCGGTTGACGAACTGAAATTAGCAGAAGTGGAAACACCAACGCTAAAACCGAATGAAGTATTAGTAAAGAATTACTATACTTCCAATAATCCCACGGACTACAAAGCATGAAAGAGAGAATTAAAGATCTTTATAGGAATAAATTTCTAAAAATATTTGGTGCTGAAAGTGCTGAAAGTGCGGGAATTGTAGAGCAGGTGGGAGAAGAGTTAACATCGTTTAAAAAAGGCGATAGAGCAACGATTTTGCCTGCCTTCAAATTTGGAAACTATGCTGAATACACTTCTGTTGCAGAAACATCTGTATTTAAACTCCCCGATAATGTTACTTTTCACCAGGGTGCAGCTTTGACCATGGCTGGGGGAACCGCATACTGTGGCTTATACTTAAAAGGAAAAATCAAACAAGGCGATGATGTGCTTATAAAAGGTGCTTTTGGTGGCATTGGCTCACTTGCAGTGCAGTTAGGAAAGTTAGCTGGAGCAAAAGTTAGGGGTATTTGCAGCACCGAAAATAGGAAAATGTAAAAGCATTACATGGAGATACAGTAATTGCCTACACCAGGCAAAATGATTATGCAGTTGTAAAGAAATTTGATATTGTTTTTGATACAGTTGGAAAGTCAATTGCCGGAAAGATAAAAGGCATTTTAAGAAATGCAGCTGTCATGGTAACCACCGTTCCTTCTTTCAAAGTATTCTTTGCTATGGTGTTTAATATATTCAGTTCAAAAGAAAAGATCGTTTTTGACAAGTCTATAGTAAAAATGATGAACCTTTTGGCA
>Ga0163144_10000323_pt1 | contig 110716 bp, 100 predicted proteins | sample OliLak19BULKMAT1_FD_123175 | JGI IMG/M metagenome (GOLD analysis project Ga0163144, IMG submission 123175) | Freshwater microbial mat bacterial communities from Lake Vanda, McMurdo Dry Valleys, Antarctica - Oligotrophic Lake LV.19.BULKMAT1 | ecosystem: Environmental > Aquatic > Freshwater >...
ATGCGTATGCAGATGAAGCAGCGAGACGCCGTTCACGATGGGCCAGGTCATCTGGCGGATGTAGTCGCCCGACGGCGGCTCGACCTTGATGACGTCGGCGCCGAGATCGGAGAAGAAGGTCGCGACGAAGCCGGGGATGAGTAGACTCGACTCGATCACGCGGACGCCGGAGAGGAGGCTGGCTGAGCACTTCATTTGATTTCCAGACAAGGGCGCAACGAAACGTGGTACCGAGCCTGATCCAGATCGCTGCCCGCGAACTTCATCGTACGTTCTGATATGAGAGTTTCAGGGATCTCCTTTCCATCAGCCATACCATCTCCCAGCACGGGGAAGAATATCCGTATGACGAGGTGGGAGACCGACGCTGTCCCGATTCCCCTGCCGGGATTTTCGGGACAGGATGGGTGCTTCGGCGCCAACCGAACCCAGGTCCTGACCTGGCGTTCGGCGTCGCCGGGTCAGGGCTTTCCAAAGCTCGGTTGCGCCCGACCGGATTAGGCAGAATGATCTGCCACCGGCCACGCCGGCCCCCTCGATTCCTGTGCCCGACCGGAGCCCCCTTGATCCAGATCTCCCACGTGTCTCGCCGCTACAAAAGGGGTGTGGACGAGGTTCATGCCCTCGAGGACGTGAGCCTCTCGATCCCGAAGGGCCGTTTCGTCGCGCTCATGGGGCCGTCGGGCTCGGGCAAGTCGACCCTTTTGAACCTCCTGGCCGGGCTCGACCGGCCGACCGGCGGCACGGTCGAGGTCGCGGGCCGGCGCCTCGACGAGCTCTCGGAAGACGAGCTTGCCGGATTCCGTGCAGCCCATCTCGGCTTCGTGTTCCAGTTCTTCAATCTGATTCCAGTTCTCTCGGCGCGGGAGAACGTCGAGCTGCCGCTGCTCCTGACGTCACTCGGCAAGGCCGAGCGGCGAGAGCGAGCGGAGACGGCGCTTCGGATCGTCGGGCTGGCCGAGCGGTCGGACCACCGTCCGGCGCAGCTCTCGGGCGGTGAGCAGCAGCGTGTCGCGATCGCGCGGGCGATCGTGTCGGATCCGGAGATCGTGGTCGGTGACGAGCCGACGGGAGACCTCGACGCGAAAAATGCCGAGGAGGTCTTGGGTCTGCTCCGAACGCTCAAGCAGGAGTTCGGCAAGACGGTCGTGATCGTGACCCACGATCCGCGCGCCGTGAAGTACGTCGACGAGGTCGTCCATCTCGACAAGGGCGTGCTGACCGGGAGCGAGCCCGGCGGAGGCGCCTCGTGATCCGCTTCCTTCCCCTCGTCGCGCGCAACCTCGGACGCAACAAGCTCCGCAGCCTGCTCACGGGCGGTGCGATCCTGCTCGCCATCGCCCTCGTCTGCGTGCTGCGCACCATGCCCGCCGCCTTCGATGCGATCCTGAGTCGGCTCTCGAACAATACGCGGATCTCGATCCACCATTCGGCCGGCATCGTCTACTCGATGCCCTACGCCTATCTGAACAAGGTGCGCTCGATTCCGGGGGTCGTCGACGCCGTTTCCTGGACCTGGTTCGGGGGCGCCATCGATCCGGACGAAGGGGTCACCTTCCCGAATTTTGCCGTCGACCCCGACCACATCACGACCGTCTACGAAGATTACGGCCTCGATCCGGCCGAGATCGCGGACTTCCAGCGCAGCCGCACGGGCGCCCTCGTCGGTCATCGCGCGATGGTCGACAACGGCTGGAAGATCGGTGACGTCGTGACGCTCAAGAGCACGATCTACCCGGTCGACCTCGAGTTCCGGATCGCCGGCACGATCCCCGGCGAGGCGATGCGGAAATCCGGCGAGCAGGCGAGCCTCCCCGTCTTCTGGTTCCACCGCGAGTATCTGGTCGAAGCGCTGCGGGCCCAGGGCGTCGAGTTCGATCAGCTCGGCAACATCTGGGCACGGATCGACGATCCCGCGAAGGTGACGGCCGTGATGCAGCAGGTCGACGAGATGTTTCGCAACAGCGAGGCCGAGACGGTCTCCGAGACGGAGAAGTCTTTCTTCACGAGCTTCTTCTCCCAGGTCCAGGGGCTGCTCGTCGTGATCCAGGCGGTGGCGCTGCTCGTCACGCTCTGCATCGTCTTCATCGCGGCCAATACGGCGAGCATGACCGTGCGCGAGCGGATGCGGGAGATCGCGGTGCTGCGGGCGATCGGCTTCGGACGCAATCTGCTCTTCGGAACGCTGCTGGCGGAGGCGGCGCTGCTCTCGACCGCAGCCGGGTCGCTGGGCGTCCTCGCATCGCTCGGACTCGCCCGCTGGCTGGCGTCGATGGGAACTGCCAATCCCGCGATGGGGCCGCTCACGGCCTTCGTCGTGACCAACGCCGTCGTCGTCCAGGGACTCTTCCTCTCACTCGTGATCGGGATCCTGACCGGGGCGATCCCGGCCTTCGGCGCCTCGCGACGCAGCGTCGCCCTCACGCTCCGCGAGATCTTCTGATGGCGCTCCCGCTCGGCTACCCGCTCCGCAACCTGACGCATCGCCGCACGCGAACGGCGATCACCGTCGGCGTAGTGGCGCTGGTCGTCGTCGCCACGACGCTGCTCCTCGGTCTGGTCTCGAGCCTGCGGCGCACGCTCGCCTCGACCGGCGATCCGCGCAATCTGATCGTGCTTCGCAAGGGCTCGAACAACGACGGCTCGTCGCAGCTTCCGCTCGAGGCCTATCAAGCGCTGCGCTTCTTCGAGGGCATCGCCCGGGACGAGAAGGGCGATCCGCTCGTCTCGCCGGAGATCGTCGTCCAGCCGTTCTTTCACCGCGCGGGCGGCGGTCGCGAGAACGTCCTCGTGCGCGGGATCGAGCCGGCGGCCTACGCGGTCCACCGCGAGGTCCGGATCGCCGAGGGCCGCGCGCCGACGCCGGGGACGATGGAGGCCCTGGTCGGGCGCGGCATCGCGATGCGCTACTCGGAAGCGGCGGTCGGTCAGTCCCTTCGCTTCGGGCGGGGAAGCTGGCAGGTCGTCGGCGTTCTCGACGCCGAGGGCAGCTCCTACGAGAGCGAGGTCTGGGTCGATGCGCGACTGCTCGCGGCCGACGCCAAGCGCTCGCTTCCGTACTCGGGATTCCGGTTGCGTGTGGCCGACGGTGCCGATCTCGAGGCCCTCGCGCGCCGCATCGATGCCGACCCGCGCTGGGCCCTCGAGGCGAGTCCGGAGACGGACTACTACGCCGACCAGGCCGAGTCGGCGCGCACGCTCTTCGTGATCGTGATCTTCGTGGCGGTGATGGCGGGGTTCGGGGCGAGCTTCGGGGCGGCCAATGCCATGTACGCCTCGGTCCAGGCGCGTACGGCGGAGATCGGGACGCTGCGCGCGATCGGCTTCTCGCGGACCGACGTGCTGGTCGCGTTCCTGATGGAGTCGATCGCGACGTCACTGCTCGGGTTCCTGGTCGGGGGGACGATCGCGGTGGCGGCCGCCGCGATCCTCTCGAGCGCGCTCGGCGGGATCGGCTTCGGGGCCTCGACCTTCACGACGAACGTGATCACGCTGCGTGTCTCGCCGGCGGATCTCGGCTTCGCCGCGGTCTTCGCCGCGCTGATCGGCCTGGGCGGCGGGTTGATGCCCGCCTGGCGCGCCGCGCAGCTGCGTCCGATCGACGCGCTGCGGAGGGCGTGATGGCGAGCGAGCCCACCCGATCCCTGCGAGACGAGCTCTCGTCGCTCAAGATCGATCGCGCCGCAAAGCCCGTTCGACGACCCGGCCGGGGGCGCTGGATCGGCGCGGGCCTCGCGCTGGCGATCGGCGTCGGCGCCTTTCTGCTCTGGCGCGCGACGGCCGGCGCTCCCGTCGTGGTCGAGGTCGACTACGCGGTCGCCCGTCAGGGGGGCGGATCGGAGTCGGGTGGCGTGGCGAAGGGGAGCGTCGTGCTCCAGGGCTCCGGCTACATCGTGACCGGCAACAAGTACATCTCGATCGGCGTGCGCGTACCGGGGCGGATCGACGCCTATCTCGTCGACGAGTCCGAGACCGTGACGACGGGGCAGGCTCTCGTCCAGCTCGACCGGCGCGACTACGAAGCCGCGCTCGAACGGGCACAGGCGACGCTCGAGCTCGCGCAGGCCAACGAGGCCCTGGCCGCGACGCTGGCAAAGCGCCAGCGCGCGCTGCGAGCCCAGGACGTGTCCTCCCAATCGAACCTCGACGTGAGCGAGAGCGAATGGCGCGTCGCCAAGGCGCGGGTCCAGGAAGCCAAGGCGATCCTGCGCGAGGCTACGGTCAATCTCGACTACACGACGTTGCGTGCGCCCCGCGACGGCGTCGTGCTCGCGAAGCTGAAGGAGGTCGGCGAGATGGCGGTCCCCGGCGGCTTCGCGGGCTCGGGCGATCTCATCCGGATGGCCGACCTGGCCGACCTCCGGGCCGAGGTCGACGTCAACGAGCTCGATCTGGGCAAGATCGCGCTCGGACAGGCCGCGGAGGTGACTCCCGATGCGTACCCCGACAAACGTTATGCGGCGGAGGTCGTGAAGCTCTACCCCCAGATCAACCGCCAGAAGGGAACGCTCAAGGTCGAGGTCCGGCTGTTCGAGCGCGATGCGACGTTGCGCCCGGATTCGAGCGTGCGGATCTCGTTTCTCGCCCGCTCGGAGCCTGAGCCGGCGCGCGAGGACGGCGGGCCGGTCTCGGTCGTGACGATCCCGCGCTCGGCGGTGCAGGAGGGTGGCTCGGTCTGGGTCGTGACCGAGGGCCGGCTTCGCAAGCAGAAGGTCACGCTCGGAGGCGAGCAGGGCGGTCAGGTCGTCGTTCGAGAGGGACTGCTCGGCGGGGAGGCCGTCGTCGTCCGGAGCGAGGGCGAGCTCGTCGCGGGGCTCGCGGTCGAGGTCGCGTCGCGGGACTGAGAGCGGCGAGCCCGGTTGCTACACCAGGCGCAGGGGCGTCGTGCGATCCCGGGCGCTATTTCGACGTCGCTGCCGGCGCTTGCGATGCCACCGCCGACGCCGTCACCACGGGCGTCGGGCGGCCATTCGCATCGACGGCGACCATCACGGTCCGGCCCGTCGTACAGAGATGCCGTTCGCCCGTGAGGAGATCCTCGGCGTACATCTCGATCTCGACCGTGATCGAAGTACGTCCGACGCGGCTGATGTGGCCGATCAGCTCGATCAGGTTTCCGACCTTGACGGGCGCGAGGAACTCGACCTTGTCCGTCGACACGGTGACGACCGGCTTCCTCGCATGACGCGACGCCACGATGAACGCCAGGCGATCCATCAAGCTGAGCGCGTGTCCGCCGAAGAGCGAGCCCTGGCTGTTGGTGTCGGTCGGAAAGACGATCTCGACGATTCGAAGCGGCTCATCCGTTTGCGTCATGCGCCGCACCTTACCCCATCGATGCGTTCGCGCCTTCCAGCCATGTCGCGCAGTCTTCCCCGAGCTCGGCTCGCGCGCGCGTCTCGTAGCGCGCCACGTCGTCGTCGGTCAGCCGTTCGCGCCAGCGGCCGTTGGTGCCCTTGTGGATGAACGTCTCTGCCCCGCCGTCCCAGAAAGCGCCGCCGAGCGGCACGCTGCGTCCCGCGTGGGCCTTCATCCAGGCGAAGCTGCAGTGCTCGACGACGAGGGGGAACCGGGCTTCGTCGATTGCGATGTCGAGGAAGCCGGCGATCCGCCGGATCTGCCCGGGAAGATCCGCCCGGAGCTCGCTGAAGTGGACCATCAAGACATTGGGAAGCGATCGGATGGCCCACCACGAACGGACGTTCTCCCAGAAGGGCCAGAAGGGATGACCATCGCGCTCGAGCCAGTCGAGGAAATACGAACGGACCGATGCGGGCGGGCGCTCGATCGCCGGGCCGACCCGACCGGGCGTATCGTTGAGCGCCGCATACCAGGCGGCGTTGGCGCTCGCGTGGTGGTTGTAGAGGCTCCAGACGACGTCGCGCCCGTCGCGCCCGATGTAGAGGTATCGAGCAAGCGGCGAGAAGACGAGGGCGTCGACCGGGAGATGCGTCTTCAGGAAGCGCCGATGGGTCTGGGCGGCGACTGCGGGCAGCTTCGCCGCTTTCGGTGGAACCCGCAGGTCGAGCCACGGCGACATCTCCGCGACGTCGAGATCGTCTGCGCCCTGGAATAGCAGCTGGGCCACGATCTGCTGGACCCAGGTGGTTCCGGATTTGGCATAGGTGGAGATCACGATGTCGTCGTCGCGGAACGAGAGCTCATTCCAGATCGTCGAGTCGAAATGATGATTATGGAGCTCGCGGGTCTTCTTCGGCCAGGCGGGGAGGCTCTGCGACGTCATGGCGGGACCGTCAGTCCCCCGTACCCTTGGTCTTGAGTTCCTTCGCGTGCTCGTTCATGAAGGCCCGGATTTCGGGCTCCATGCCGAGGATCCGCTCCCACTCCTCCTTGTAGAAAGTGACCGGAAAGCGGCGGATCCCGTAGAGCGAGACACCGCCTTTTTCGCTCACCTGGAGCCGCAGCCCGCGCCGCCCCTGATTCTTCAGCGCCTCGTTCTCGGCGCGCAGGCGTTCGAGCTCGCGGCGGAGCTCTTCGTCTTGCTCGGACATCGATTTCTCCTCGTTCGAGCGGAAGAAGATAGCGCCGTCCTCGATTGCTCGGAGCGGGACTGCCTGCGAACCTCGCGGGCGTCGGGAAGGTGAGGCGAAGCGCGAGCGAGCGATCCGATTCGGATGCCGATGCAGAAGCGCCCGAGGCGCCCGACGAAGGGGAAGACCATGGCGAAGTTCGAGATCGAATCGATCGGCCGCGTCGAGGCTGCGCGCAAGGAGGCCGTCGACGACGACTGGGGCGGATCGGAGGCGGCGATCGTCCTCGAGCCGCGCTTCGATGAGGACGCGCTCGCGGGGCTCGAGTCGTTCTCCCACGTCGAAGTCCTCTTCGTCTTCGATCGTGTCGATCCCGCGAAGATCGTTTCCGGCGCGCGCCATCCGCGCAACAACCCGGACTGGCCCGCGGTGGGCATCTTCGCCCAGCGCGGCAAGAACCGTCCGAACCGGCTCGGGAGCACGGTCTGCCGTGTCGTCCGCCGCGAGGGGCGGCGGCTTTTCGTCGCCGAGCTCGATGCGATCGACGGGACCCCGGTCGTCGACCTGAAGCCGGTGATGCGGGAGTTCCTGCCCCGCGAGGCGGTACGGCAACCCGAGTGGTCGACAGAGTTGATGCGGCAGTACTGGAATCGGCCGGGCTAGCCGCCGCGTGCCGGAAGCCGGGCGTCGATTCGCGATTTCACGAGCCCGAACGCCCTCTTGGATCGGTTTTGTCGGGGCTCGACCATGGGAGCGGACAAAATTGGAGTTTTCCTTTCCAGGGCCCGGAGTTGGACCCGTTTTGTCGCCCGACAGAACGGCCGCTCGGCCCGCGTGGGGCGCAGGGGCCTCTCCGGCTGAAGAGATCCGGTAGTCTCCGAAGACGCATGGGGTGAAGGGGGCCTGGGTGGTCGAGTCGCGGCGTCGATGGGCAGGGTCCGCGATCGGGATCGGAGCCGGGATCGTCTGGCTCTCCCGGATCGCAGACGCTGGCCTTCTCGGGGCAGCCGCTATCGGCCTCGTCGCAAGCGGGCTGCTCGGCTCGGGGGTCTTCCAGCTCCTGGGGTCGAGGGATCGGCGTGCGACGGAAGTTGGTGCGCTGGCGGGCCTCGCCGGCGCGATCTTTGCGGTGCCCCTCGGACTCGCGATCGGGCCAGTCTGGGCCCTCGTCTTGAGCGCGAGCGCGCTCGCCGCCGCGGTCGGAGCGGGGCGAACGGCGCTCTCCCTCGAGTTGCCCCACGCCGACGTGCCCGAGCCGAAGCCATCGTTTCCCCTGTCGGCGAAGATCGCCGTCGACGAGGTCCTGCTCGGCCTCGAGCTCGGGCAGCGGGGCGGCTTCGCGAAGGACAGCGAGCTCGATCGTGCGATCGAGGAGCTCGCGAGCTGCCGCGATCTCTTCCTTCGCCAGGGCTTTCTCGAGCGGCCCGAGACCTATCACGTAAGCCCGCCCGCCCTCGCGAATCCCGAGATCGCGACACGCCGCATCGCCGGCCACGCGGTCGAGGTTCTGCGATTCGAGAGCGGTTATGCGCCGCGGGAAGGCGAGCCCGGGCGCGAGCGTTGGCTCGGTTATGCGGGCTGTCGCGACGCGTGGGCCTACGTCGTGCGAAGCGGCGGGGCCGGGCGACCCTGGCTCGTATGCACGAACGGCTACCGCATGGGCCACGCCGAGATCGACGTGCGCGTCTTCGAGCGCTTTTTCGCGCGCCTCGGGCTCAACGTCGTGATCCCGGTCCTGCCGCTGCACGGCCCCCGCCGCCGCGGCCTCCACTCGGGCACAGGATTCCTCGGTCTCGACGTCGTCGACACGCTCCACGCCGAGGCCCAGGCCGTCTGGGACATCCGCCGCTTGATCGGCTGGATCCGAAGCCAGGAGCCTCGGGCGATCGGGGCGCTCGGACTCTCGCTCGGCGGGTACACGACGGCGGTCTATTCGAGCCTCGAAGAGGGACTCGTCTGCTCGATCCCGGGCATCGCGCTGGCGGACATTCCGCGCATGCTGGCGCGTCACGCCGTGCCCCGACAGCTCGAGCGGGCGATTGCGCGCGGCTACTCTCTCGAGGACGCGAGGGAGCTCCTGCGTGTCGTCTCTCCGTTGGTGCTCGAGTCGAAGGTGGTGCACGAAGGACGGATGTTATTCGGGGCTACCGCCGATCGGCTCGTGACCCCGGACCACGTGCGCGATCTCTGGCGGCATTGGGGCAAGCCCGAGATCGTCTGGTATCAAGGGGGCCACGTCACGTTCCGCCTCGAGCGGAGCGTCTTTGCCGGGATCGACCGCACGCTCCGCAGGAGCGGATTGCTCGGGGCCGAGCGGGCGGCGGAGGTCGTCACGAAGAAGGCGACCGCAGCGCTGGGCGCAGAGGAGCGGCGGGCATGACGAAGACGGAGACCTACGCCCTCGACGATCGCTATCTGGCCGATGAGGGCCGCGTCTTCCTGACGGGGATCCAGGCGCTCGCGCGTCTTCCCCTCGAGCAGCTGCGGGTCGACCGCCGCAACGGACTGAATACGGCGGCCTTCGTGTCGGGCTATCCGGGTTCGCCGCTCGGCGGCTACGACGGTGCGGTGAAGGCGGCAGCTCGACTTTCGCCGGAGCTCCCGATCGTCTGTCGTGCGGCCATGAACGAAGAGTTCGCCGCCAGCGCGGTGATGGGTTCCCAGCTCGCCGCCGCCCAGCCCGATTGCCGCTACGACGGCATCGTCGGCCTCTGGTACGGGAAGGCGCCGGGGGTCGATCGTGCGAGTGATGCCCTGCGCCATGCGGTCTTCGCAGGGACCTCGATGCACGGCGGCGCGGTCGCCATCGTCGGTGACGATCCGGCGGCGAAGAGCTCGACCGTGCCGTCTTCGTCGGCGGGTGTGCTGAGCGACATGCACGTTCCGCTTCTGTATCCGGGCGACCCCGCCGAGGCCCTCGATCTCGGTCGCCATGCGATCGCGCTCTCGCGGGTGACGGGCCTCTGGACGGCGCTCAAGATCGTGGCCGACGTCGCGGATGCGACGGCGACGGTCGACCTGCATCCCGAACGGCTGGTTCCCGTCCTGCCGCAGCGCGCAGGACAGCCCTATCTACACGCCGCCGACGGCAATCTCCTGACTCCCCGCACGCTCGAGGTCGAGCGCGAGATCATCGAGGTGCGTTACGAGCTCGCGCGTCAGTATGCGCGCCTGAACCATCTCAATCGCGTCGTCGTCGACCCCGCGCAGGCGTGGATCGGGCTCGTCTCGTCGGGGATCACGTACCGCGAGGTACGCGAGGCGCTCGCTCGGCTCGGCCTCGCGACCGATGCCCAGATCGAGGCCTGTGGCATCCGGGTCCTCAAGATGAACATGCCGATGCCCTTCGAACCGGAGACGGTGCGCGAGTTCGCCCGGGGGCTCAGCGAGGTCTTCGTGATCGAGGAGAAGCGGCCGGGCCTCGAGTCCCTCGTGAAGGACGCGCTCTACAACATGGCCGAGCACCCCGTCGTCGTCGGTCGCGCCGACGAGCAGGGGGAGCGACTCGTTCCCGGGCACGGCGCCCTCGACGCGGATCTCCTGATCTCGCGCCTGCGAAAGCGCCTCGAGCCCCGGCTCCGCGATCGGCTCGCGCCCGTGCGCCGAGTCACGCCCGCGCTCCCGGCGTCATTGCCCGTCGTTCGCACGCCCTTCTTCTGCTCCGGATGCCCGCATAATAGAAGTACCGAGGTGCCGGCCGGATCCCTCGTCGGCGCGGGCATCGGCTGCCATACGATGGCGCTCTTGATGGACAAGCGGCGGGTCGGCGACATCGGGGGTCTGGGTTGCATGGGCAACGAGGGCGTCCAGTGGATCGGCATGTCGAGCTTCGTCGAGCGAGAGCATTTCTTCCAGAATCTCGGCGACGGGACGTACTTCCATTCGGGCCAGCTCGCGATCCAGGCCTCGGTCGCGGCGGGCGTGAACGTGACCTACAAGCTTCTCTACAACGGCGCGGTCGCGATGACGGGCGGACAGCATCCCGAGGGCCAGCTCCCGATTCCGGCGGTCGCGGCGACGCTCGCGAGCCAAGGGGTTTCCCAGATCCTGATCACGACCGACGACCTCGAGCGTTATGCGGGGGTCGTGCTGCCGGCGGGGGTCGAGGTCTGGAGCCGGGATCGGTTGATCGAGGCCCAGGAGCGGCTCGCGCAGGTCCGGGGTACGACGGTCCTGATCCACGACCAGGCGTGTGCCGCGGAGGCGCGACGGGCGCGCAAGCGCGGTCGAATCGCGACGCCGCGGCAGCGCGTCGTCATCAATCATCGCCTGTGTGAAGGCTGCGGCGATTGCGGGCGCGTGAGCAACTGCTTGTCGGTCGAGCCCGTCATGACGCCCTTCGGCCGCAAGACCGCGATCGATCAGACGACCTGCAACCTCGACTACTCCTGCCTCGAAGGCGATTGTCCGTCGTTCATGACGGTGACCCTGCCTGCCGCGCCGCTGGCGGTAAAGGGGCCGACCGCGACGGCCGCGCCCGTGCATCGCGCGTTCCCCGCTCCGCCGGAGAGCTTCCCGCCGATCACGCTTCTCGTTCCCGAGGACGATTTCGCCGTCCGCGTGACCGGAATCGGGGGGACCGGTGTCGTCACGGTCTCCCAGGTTCTCGGGACCGCCGCGATGCTCGACGGATTTCACGTCCGCGGACTCGATCAGATCGGCCTGTCGCAGAAGGCGGGTCCCGTCGTGAGCGATCTGCGCCTCTCGCGCAGCGCGCCGACGGCGACGAATCGGATCGGAGAAGGTCAGGCCGACCTGTTGCTCGCCTTCGATCAGCTCGTCGCGGCCTCGGACAAGGGCCTGCTCACGGCCGACCGCGATCGCACGACCGTCGTCGGATCGACGAGCGCGACGCCGACCGGCGACATGATCACCCACCCCGAGCTCGAGATGCCCAGTGCGGAGCGCCTGATCAAGCGCATCGCCGACGCGACCCGGAGCCAGGCCGGCTTCTGGGCCGATGCGGCGTCGGCGACGCAGGATCTCTTCGGCTCGACGACCACGGCGAATTTCTTCGTCGTCGGCATGGCGATCCAGGCGGGCTGCCTCCCGATCGACGGCGAGAAGGTCGAGCAGGCGATCCGCTTGAACGGCGTCGCGGTCGAGTTGAATCTCGCGGCGTTTCGCTGGGGCCGGGTCCAGATCGCGGACTCCGACGCGCTCGCACGGGCCCGGCGCGAGGCGGCCCGAGGCGAAACGACTGAGCCCGAGGCCGTCCCGACGAGCCGGCGACCGTCGCAGGAGGCAGCGCGCCGTATCGAGGCGCTCGCGGGGTCGGGATCGGCCCTCGGCAGCGAGCTCGGACGTTATGCGGGAGAGCTCGAAGGCTTTGGCGGCGAGCTCCGGACGGTCGGGGGCCGCGGGCGCGCGATCGCGATCTGGCTCGACGTGCTCGAGCGGGTGGCGCGCGTCGAACGCGGGATCCTCTCGCCGCTGCGCCCCGAGGGCCCCGATCGAGACGCTCTGCTGGCTGCCGTCGCCGCGGCGCTCTTCAAGCTGCTCGCCTACAAGGACGAATACGAGGTCGCGCGCCTCATGACCGATGCGGACGGCACCGCCGCCGCACGCGCGGTCGCGGGAGGCCGGGGGCGAATCGCCTGGCGACTGCATCCGCCGATCCTCCGCGCGATGGGCCTGCGCCGGAAGATCGCGATCGGCGCCTGGGCGACGCCGCTCGTCCGCGTCCTGGCACGCCTGCGCTTCCTGCGCGGAACCCCGCTCGACGTTTTCGGATACGCCGAGGTCCGACGCGAGGAGCGCCGTCTGCCGGGGGAGTACGTCGCGGCGCTCGATCGGATCCTGCCGCATCTCACGCGCGAGAATCTCGCGAGCGCGATAGCCTTGGCCGACCTGCCGGATCGCGTCCGCGGTTACGAGCACATCAAGCTCGCGCGGATCGCCGACTACCGCGTCGCCCTGGCGCGCGCGGAGTCCGAGCTCGCCTTGGCCCGGAAGCAGGAGTGAGAAGAGCCCCGTCGATGTCCGTTCAATCGTCCGTGCATACGTCCGCCGACCTCTCCGGCAGCCCCGGAGCGAATCATCTCGCCAAGCCCTTCCGGCCGCTCCCGATCAAGGCGCTCAATGCGGTAGGACGGGGTCTTGCCCGGTTGGGCGCCGTCCCGATCGACCTCTCGATGAGCGGGCTTCTCGCCGCGGCCCAGAAGCACGCGAAGCTCCATGACTTCGGGCTCCCGAGCTTCCGACCCGGACTCTCGAAGCTCGTCGAGGCCCTCGAGTCGGAGGCGCGCCTCAATCTCTTCGGCCGTTATTTCGCGCGCAGACAGATGCTCGAGCTCCTCGCGCATCGCCTCGTGCTCGCCGACTACCGCAAGCACAATCACTCCGTCGTCTTCGAGAAGATCGTCCGGCCGCTCTTCATCGTCGGTCTGCCCCGCACGGGCACGACGCTCCTCTACGGGCTGCTCGCCGAAGATCCGGCCCACCGTGCCCCGCTCTCCTGGGAAATCGACGATCCCTGTCCCCCTGCCGAAACCTCGACCTACCACACCGACCCGCGCATCGAGACGACCCGCAAACGCTTCGAGCAGGTCAATCGTCTCGCCCCGGGCTTCCAGGCGATCCATCCCGTCGGGGCGCTGATGCCCCAGGAATGCATCGTGACGACCGCATCCGAGTTCATGAGCATCCGTTTCCAGATGTGCTTCGACGTCCCGTCCTACGACGAATGGCTGCTCGAGCAGGACATGACGGAGACCTACCATCACCACCGCCGCTTCCTCCAACACATGCAGTTCCGCCATAAAGGCGAGCGCTGGATCCTGAAATCCCCCGGTCATCTCGGACCCATCGACGCCCTCTTCGACGTCTATCCGGACGCGATGCTCATCCAGACTCATCGCGACCCGATCCGGGTCGTTCCGTCGGTCGCGAGCCTCGAGTACACGATGCGGCTCGTCTCATCGGACGACGTCGACCCGGCGCGGGTCGGGCGTCAGATGATCCAGACCTGGTCGAAGCTCCTCGAGCAGGGCATGGCCGCCCGGGCTCGACGCCCCGATCGGGAGCGGCAGATCCTGGATCTCACGATGCGCGAGATCGTCACGGCGCCGTTGGCGAGCGTCGAGAAGATCTACCGTCATTTCGATCTCGAGCTGACGTCGGAGGCGCGCGAGCGGATGCAGGCGTATCTCGCACGCCATCCGAAGGACGAGTTCGGGACCCACCGCTACAGCCTCGAGGATTTCGCACTCGACGCGGACGAGGTCAACGCGGCGTTCAAGGGATACCGCGAGCGCTTCGGGATCTCCGCCGAGCCCTTCGAGAAGAGCTGACGGTCCGGATTTCGCGGGGCTAGAGCGGCGGAGGGGACGACTGTCGCGTTCGCGGAAGCTTGTAGACGCGGCGCAGGATCGCGTCGAGGCTCCGCGCGGGAAGCATTCCGAGAAAGACCTTCTGGACGAGGGTCGAGCGGGGGGTGTAGTAACGCGCCTTCGGCCGCCGATCGGTGGCGGCGCGGACGATGACCTTTGCGACGTCTTCGGGTGAGAGCGAGCTCTCGAGGTTCTTCATTGCGAGCTCGTCGAGGTCGAACATCGTCTGGCGGTAGGGATTGTCGAGATCTTCGCGGAGCGCCTGGCTCGCGGTGCGCGCATTGTCGAAGACGGCGGTGTCGACGAAGCCGGGAATCACGAGCGAGAGCGTGATGCCGAAGCGGCCGAGCTCGAGGCGGAGCGCGTCTGTCGCCGCATGCAGGCCGATCTTGGTCGCGGCGTACGGGATGGCCAGCGGCGCGGGCACGATGCCGGCGACGGAGCCGAGGTTGATGATCCGGCCACCGCCCTGGGCGCGCATCTGCGGCGTCACCGCGCCGATCAGCTGGAGCGCCGAGAGCAGGTTGACGTCGAATATGTGTCGCAACTCCTGGCGCGAGAACTGCTCGATCGCGGCTCCCGGGCTGTAGCCCGCGTTGTTGACGAGCAGATCGACCCGTCCGAGGAAGGCGATCGCCTCGCGGGCGGCGCGCTCGGTCGCCTCGCCGTCGGCGAGATCGGCGGCGATGGCGAGGGCGCGGCCCCCGGCCTGCTCGATCTCCTTGGCGAGCAGGTCGAGGCGATCCTTGCGGCGGGCGATCAGGGCGACGGCATAGCCTGCGCGGGCGAGGGCGCGGGCCGAAGCCTCGCCGATGCCGGAAGAGGCCCCGGTGATGATGGCGGTGCGAGTGGGCTGGGAGGTCTTCGACTTCTGCATGGGGCGAGAAGATCGGGGATTCCGGCGAGGCCACAAGGTGCGGGGCCCGGGATCGTCAGACCTCGACCGTCCGGGCGTTGGGCGAATACCGCAGCCACGACGCAGAGGGCGTCCGGGCGGGCGCCGGGACCGCGTCCGCTAGAGTCGATCGGGCCCGGCCCTCGCCGCGCCCATCTCGAGGAGGAGCCCTGGATGGCGACCGCAGTCGACTATGCGAGCGATCCCCTGGCCGTGATCGTCGTCGCCACGGATTTTTCGTCGACGGCCTCGCAGGTTCTCGACCGCGCGCTCGATCTCGCGCGGCGACACGAGAGCGAGATCGCCCTCGTCCATGTCGTCCAGCCCGATCTACCGATTCTCGCTTCGCCCGAGATGATCGTCGTCCCGAGCGACTACGAGAATCGCTTGAGCGAGGCCTCGACCGAGGCGCTGCTCCGCGAGGCCGACCGTGTCCGCGCTGCTGGCATCCCCGTCTCGACCCATCTCGAGCACGGCGTTCCTGCTCAGCGAATCGTCGAGCGTGCGAATGCCCTCGATGCCGACCTGATCGTGATCGGTGCACGGGGCCACACGCGCTTCGAGCATCTCCTGCTCGGCAGTGTCGTCGAGTCCGTCGTCCGGACCGCGCGGCAGCCGGTCCTGACGATCCATCCCGGCGATCGCCGTCCGGTCGAGCCCGTCGCCACGTTGCTCTTCCCGACGGATCTCTCCGCGGACGCCGAAGACGCGCTGTGGGCGGCGATCCATCTGCTCGCTCGCAAGCCCGAGAGTCGGATCCTGCTGGTTCACGCCTTTCATCTCGCCGCGAGCGTCGTGCCCTTCACGGGCTTCGGCGATGGAATGCCTCCGTATTTCGTCGAGAACGCGCGCGAGCTCGCCGAGGCTGCGGCGCGACCGGTCGTCGAACGCCTGCGGCGCCGTGGATTCCAGGTCGAGGCCGTCGTCGAGCGCGGAGACCCGTCCGAGGTGGTGCTCGCCCTGGCGGCGGAGCGATCGGTCGACGTGATCGCGATCGGGACCCACGTCCGCTCGCCGCTGCGCCGCTTCCTCCTCGGGAGCACGACGCTCCGCGTCGTCGAGTACGCCCCGTGCCCCGTCTTGACCGTGCATGCCCCCTCCGCCGCAGCCCATTGAATTTTGCATCCGGGCCGTCCATCGTTGGCGAACGGAAATGAAGGAGGATCGGACATGGATCGACGCGAGTTCATCAAGAGCGTGGGTGTGGCGGGCGGCGTGGCGACGGGTCTGGCGACGCTCGGCGGAATGGCCGCCGGGACGGCGCGCGCCGATCATCACGGCGCGGCCCCCGTCACGAACGGAACGGCCTCCCGCCAGGCGATGAACGCGATCCTCGACGCGATCCGCGAAGTCGAGACGAAGATGCTCGCGCCCGAACGCGGCTTCACCGATCCCGCCGAGCTCGCGGAAGCCGAGCGCGCGATTGCCCACATCCTCCAGACCGGCCTCGAGTTCTGGCTCGAAGCCGACCTCGATCGCCCGGTCTTCAAGCCCTACGTCACCCCGACGCGAAAGCTCCTCGGCTGCAATCCGGACTCGCTCTACTACTTCGCCGCGATCCGCCCCGACAAGACCTATCGCATCACGGGCAGCGTCGGCGCCGCGACCTTCACCTCCTTTACCGTCGAGGACGGCTCCGCCGAGGGCCACGCCGCCAAGGGCTCGTCGGCCGCCCTCGGCGACGATGAGATGGAGATCGAGAGCGATGGTTCCTACGAGATCATCGCGAGCCAGACGAGGCCGGCCCGCGGCAACTGGCTCCGCCTCGGCCCGAGCTCGAGCCAGATCACGACCCGCCACTACCACGAGTCTCGCCAGAGCGTCGCGACGATTCCCGGTCGCGTCATCCCGATCTCGATCGAGGTCCTCGATCCCGAGCCCCTGAAGCCCAACGGCGGCGACGCGCAAAACGCGGCGCACCTCCAGTGGGTCGCGAACTTCGTCCGCGAGCACTCGGCGATGACCTTCCACAAGACGACGCCCGAGATGGCGAAGAAGCTCGGCTGGACCTCGCTCGTGCCCAACCAGTTCAATCCCGCCGGACAGTGGCGCGGGACTGCCGGCCAGAACGCCTACGGCAACATGCACGCCTGGTATGCCTCGGCCAACTATCAATTGGCCCCAGACGAGGCGCTCGTCATCACGGGCCGCTTCCCCGAGTGTCGCTTCGCGAACATCGTGCTCTGGAATGCATTCATGCAGAGCTACGACTTCGCGAGCCGCCGCATCTCCCTGAACCGCAATCAGATCGAGTACGAAAAAGACGGCAGCTACCGGATCGTGGTGGCCCACCGCGATCCCGGCGTCCCGAACTGGCTCGACACCGAAGGCCGGCCGAAGGGCCACATGTACTGGCGCTACCTCTTCCCGATCTCCGATCCGGGCAAGCCGAAGACGAAGGTCGTGAAGGTCGACTCGCTGGCCTAGCGAACGGGCGCGAACACACGAAGGGGCATGCAATGACCCACGGCGATTCTCCGAGCTCTCGCGCGGTTCGCGCCCGCCTCGACCATCCTGTGATCGACGCCGATGGCCACATCATCGAGTTCCTGCCCGCCGTCCGCGACTTCCTGGTCGAGGAAGGCGGGCGCAAGCTCGCGGAGGAGTTCGACGCGGTCGTCGAGGCGGGGCGCCGCCTCGAATCGCTGCCCCTCGACGAGCAACGGGCGCTCGGGGTCTTCAAGCTGACCTGGTGGCCCTATCCGTCGAGGAACTCCCTCGACCGGGCGACCGGCATGCTGCCGAAGCTCCTCTATGAACGCCTCGACGAATTCGGCATCGACTACTGCGTCCTCTATCCGACGATGGGGCTCACGGCGATGAGCCTCGACCAGAAGGAGCTCCGAAACGCCTCGATCCGAGCGTTCAACCGCTGCGCGGCCGAGATGTTCGGCCCGTTCTCCGACCGTATGACGCCCGCGGCGATGATTCCGATGTACGACCCCGACGAGGCGATCGCCGAGCTCGAGCATTGCCGCAAAGTCCTCGGGCTGAAGGTCGTCCTGCTGAACGGCCTCGTCTACCGGCCGATCGGGAAGGACCAGGTCCGCGGCGCGCGCTGGGTCGACGCATTCGGACCCGAGAGCCCGTACGACTACGATCCGGTCTGGTCGAAATGCGTCGAGCTCGGCGTCGCGCCGAACTTCCACTCGAGCGCGATGGGCTTCGGGAGTCGGATGTCGCCCTCGAACTACGTCTTCAACCACATCGGGAACTTCGCCACCGCCGGCGAGGCGACCTGCCGGCAGATGCTGATGCACGGCGTTCCCCACCGCTTCCCGGCGCTTCGCTGCGGGTTCCTCGAAGGCGGAGTCGGTTGGGCCTCGAATCTCTACGCGGACCTGATCGGTCATTTCGAGAAGCGCGGCGTCCCGGGGATCCATGCCTACGATCCCGACGCGATGGATCGCAAGCAGATCCGCGCGCTCTTCGAGAGCCACGGCTCCGAGCGATTCAAGAAACATCTCGACGAGTTCGAGGCGGGGTTGCTGCATCTCTCGGGCCCCGGCCTCTTCCGCGACGATTTCGCAGGCACGGGCATCACGAAGGCCGAGGACGTCAAGACGATCTTTGAGCGAAATTTCCGGTTCGGCTGCGAGGCCGACGATCCGATCAACGCCCTCGGCTTCGACCGCGGCATCCTGCCCCTCGGAGCCCGCATGCGCGCGATCTTCAGCTCCGACATCGGCCACTGGGACGTGACCGACATGAGCGAGACCGTCCGGGAGGCCTGGGAGCTCGTCGAGGACGGATTGATCGAGGAAGAGGACTTCCGCGAGTTCGTCTTCGAGAACGCAGCGACGATGTGGGCCGAGGCGGACCCGACGTTCTTCGACGGGACCGTCGTCGAGGGGGCGGTCCGCAAGCTTTTCGGCTGATCGCGGGCTCCCGAAGGCCTAACGACGACGTCGCCCTCTTCGTGTGGCCGCCAACGAGGCCAGTCCGACGCCGATGAGCACCGCGGTCCCGGGCTCGGGAATGGCGAATGGGCTGAAGTTGTTGAACGCGAGGCCCACGCCGCTGATCTTGGTGCCGATGAACGTGAGTCGGACCTTGTCGACGCCGACCGGCAATCCACTCAGCGCAAACGTCCAGGGCCGGGAGTCGAGAGTCGAGTCGACGCCTATCGGCGAAATCTGGCTGGTGAGCACGTTGTTCGCGGCGTCGAGGACGTCGACCTGCCATTGCTCGGTGGCCCCCACGCCGCCGTCGATGTCCCAGATCTCGCCGGACAATGCGGAAATCGCCAGCGTCGTGTCGTAATCGATGATGAAGGGCGACGGTACGCTGCCCGGCTGCAACGGACGCAAAAAGTAGTCGCCCAGCTGCGCCGCGAAGCCGGCGGCCGGAATGTCTCCCTGGAGCAGGCCATTGTTGACGAAGCCGTCCGCCAGGTCGTCGCCGGCAGCTTCGAAGACCGGCAGATCATCGGTCCCCGGATCGAACGTATCGTTGAGGTTTCTGTCGAAGAAGAACCTCACCGAGTCGGACCCGCCGATCGGATAGGGCGTCGTGAGGATCGCGTCGTCGGTCGGCGTCGCTCCACCGGGTGTCGACTCGAAATCGATCAGCTGCCCCCAGGCAACGGAAGCCGACAGGAAGAGTGCGAGCACGGGAGCGATCAGGGACGCAAGGCGACGCATGAACGGATCCTTTCGAAGGCGGTTGCATGATCGGTCGGCAAGGAGCGGCCTCGCGCCGGTCCGCGAGCGGATTCGGCTGCGTCGATCGCGACGTACCATCGGATGTCTCGTCGTTCGTGGGTCGAGGGGCCGACTTCATCATCGCCACACGCGCGAGCAAGCTCGGCGCGCGTGGCCATCCGGATCATCGGCTGCCCCTTCCCAAGGAAAGCTTCGATGGACCCATACTACGGGGCGGGACGCCGGCCGGTCAATCAAATTCTCGGAAGGGAGGCACTGAGGGCGCAGGAGGCGTCGCCCACGAGATCTCGTCGCCGCCGTTTCGACGCTGGGTGTGGTTGAAGGAGCTCTCGGTGATACGGACGCCCAAGGGAAATATCGGATCAGGCTGTGCGTGGGGATCCCATTCGGACGCACCCGACGTACGAGCCCGCTCAGGCGATGCGTGGACTCATTGCTTCGAGCCGGACAAGACGGATTCCATCACGTTGTCGAGATTGAAGCTGCCGGGCTTCTGCCGCGGCGGGAATTCGCGAAAGCTCTGCAGCCATTGGCCGACGATTCCGGCAGCAGGGGCGACCATGAACATGTGCTCCGCGAACCAGCGGTCGTAGTCCATGCCGATTTCGTGCGCGAGCTCGAAGGGGTCCATGCGCAGATTCGTCAGCATCGGCGCGCGCAGCTTCTCGAACGGCTCCAGCCAGACATTCAAACCGTGTGCGTTCTGCCGAAGAAAAGTCGCTTTCCAGTTCCCATAGCGCAGAGCGGCAACGCTTCCGTCGTCGGTCCAGTAGATGAACTCCTGACGCGGCCACGGCGCCTGACCCTGAAGGGCAGGCAGCAGGTCGTAGCCGTCGAGATGGACCTTGTACTTCGTCTTTCCGACCTTACGACCCTTGCGCAGATCGTCCTTGACGGTCGCGTCGCCAGCGGCCGCCAGCAGCGTCGGAAGCATGTCCTCGTGGGCGACGATTTCGTTGCGAACCGTCCCGGGCTCGATCACGCCGGGCCAGCGGATCAACGTGGGGACGCGGTAGCCGCCCTCCCACTGGGTGTTCTTCTCGCCACGGAACATGGTAGTCCCACCGTCGGGCCAGGAGAAGGACTCCGATCCGTTGTCCGTCGAGTACATCACGATCGTGTTCTGATCGAGGCCCAGCTCCTTCAGCTCGGCGAGCAGCTGGCCCACATGGGCGTCGTGCTCGATCATGCCGTCGGCGTAGATGCCGAGGCCGGTTTTACCATCGGATTCGGGCTTGAGGTGCGTGAAGATGTGCATCCGGGTCGAGTTGAACCAGAGGAAGAAGGGCTCGTTCGCCTGCTTCGCTCGCTGCATGAAATCGAGGGCCTTCGTGGTGACCTCGTCGTCGATCGTCTCCATCCGTTTGCGCGTCAGCGGGCCGGTGTCCCGGATGCGTCCGTCGGCGTAGCTCTCGATTACACCGCGCGGACCGTAGCGCTGCTTGAACTCGGCCGACTTGGGATAGTCGGCGTGCTCGGGCTCCTCCTCGGCATTGAGGTGGTAGAGGTTGCCGAAGAATTCGTCGAAGCCGTGGTTCGTCGGAAGCATCTCGTCGCGGTCGCCGAGGTGGTTCTTACCGAATTGGCCCGTCCGGTAGCCTCGCGCCTTGAGCAGCGTCGCGATCGTCGGATCTTCCTTCTGCATGCCTTCGGGTGCGCCCGGGAGCCCGACCTTCGTGAGGCCCGTCCGGATCGGGGATTGACCCGTCACGAAGGCGGCGCGTCCGGCGGTGCAGCTCTGTTGTCCGTACCAGTCGGTGAAGAGCGCCCCCTCGGCGGCGATACTGTCGATGTTCGGCGTCTCGTACCCCATCATGCCGCGGTTATAGGCGCTGATATTGAAGCCGCCGATATCGTCCCCCCAGATGACGACGATGTTGGGCGGAGTTGAGGAGTCGGCCGGAGCGGTTTCGGCGGGAGCGGTTTCGGCGGGAGCGGTTTCGGCAAAGGCGGGCATGGCGAGTACGAGTGCCGCAAGGATTCGCAGAGTCGATCGTCGAACCAATCGAATAGAGGGGTGCATCGTCATTCTCCCGTGCAATTCGGACAACGGACCGATTTAAGCACGGATGACTGCTCCGCGCATCGAGTCGATGGTGGCAAAGCAGGTCGATTTCGCGTGGCGAAGCCGCGCGATGATAGGCCGGGCGCGCGTGGCGAATGGGGGCGCGAGTCCCTCCGCGAGTCGGGAATTCCGAATTCGCCTGCGCAAAAGCGAGAAACTGGAAGCGCCGCCGCCGATACAGCGCCAGCCTCAGAGCTTCGCGACTACCTGATCCTGATACCGCCGGATGAAATCCCGCTGGCCCTGGATGTCCGTCGTCATCGATTCGCCCTGGCTGACGACTACGCGGTGTGCGCCGCGGTCGACGTAGCTCCTCACGAATCCGAGATCGAAGGTCTTCGTGAAATCGAAGCTCGCGGGCCAGATCGAGATTTCGATCCGGCTCGCATCGCGACCGGCGGCCTTTGCCGTCGTGCGGATCGTTTCTACGCCCTTGCCGAAATCCTCGGGCGAGATGACGTAGGGATACCAGCCGTCTCCGAGCCGGCCGGCGCGCTGGGCGGCGACCTCGGTACTGCCGCCGATCAGGATGGGCACCCCTTCCTTGCGGAAAGGCTTCGTGTCCATGTGGACGTTCTCGAAGTTCACGTGCTTGCCGTGATAGGTCGCCCACTCGTCGCGCCAGAGAACGCGCATCGCCTCGATCGTCTCGTCGAGGCGGCGGCCCCGGTCGCGGTAGGGGACGCCGACGGCCTCGTATTCCTCGCGCTGCCAACCGATGCCGACGCCCAGCCGTACGCGGCCCCCCGAGAGCGCGTCGAGGGTCGCGACCCGCTTGGCGAGGATCGCGGCACTGTGCTGCGAGGCGATCACGACCGAGGTCCCCAGGTTGATGCGCTCCGTCCGGGCGGCGGCGAAGGCGTGCCACTCGAGCGGATCGGGCATCAAGGTATCCGGCGCGGTCGGCGCCATGCCGTCTTTCGAGTACGGATAGAGCGGGTCGTAGTTCTTGGCCATGATGACGTGCTCGACCGTCCAGACGGACTCGACATCCTGGCTCTCGAGCATCTCGACGAGGCGGATCACGTAGTCGCGGTCGAGGGTCAGCCCCTTCGTCATCGGGGGGATGTATCCGAGCTTCATGGCGTCTCTCTCATGGTCTTCGGTGGACCGGACCGTCAGCGCGCGACTCTGAGCGCTTCGGTCCGGCGATCTACATCGTCTCGGGGTGAGACCCGACGTTAATCGTTCGTGGGGGTCGACTCCAGCGTCGCCTTCGTGCGGGCGAGTCCCGCAGCCGCCTCCGGATTGCCGGGCGCCAGCCGGAGGGCACGCTCGAAGGCGGTCTGGGCGAGCTGCGGTCGAGCGAGGCGCTCGTAGGCCTGTCCGAGCTCGACGTAGCCCGGCGGGAAGCGATCGAAGCGGGTCGTCAGGGCGAGGGCGGCCTCGAGCGCCGGGAGGTCCCGCTCGAGGGTCTCGAGGGCGACGACGCGGTTCAGCATCGAGGTTCGAAGCGCCGATCGAAGGCGCTCGAAGGTCGGGAATTCTTCGAGGCCACGGACGAACTGGCTCTCGGCGTGGCCTCGTGCCTCGAGGGCGCGGCGGAACGCGCCCTGGGCGCCGACCTCGTCGCCGGCTTCGCGTTGCGCGAGGCCTTCGCTCCAGGCGGCCTCGCTCCGGCGCAGGAAGGCCGCTCCGAGATTGAAGTAGCGGATGTTGAGCGGCTGCCGCGGCAGGTCGAGTCGCGTCACGGGTACGAGCGCGAGAGCCAGCGTGCTGGCAACGGCGAGCCCGCGGAAGTCCCGCTGCCGTCCCCGCACGTAGAGCTCGACGATCGCAAAGCCAGCGAAGACGATCGCGACGGGAACGATGGGAAGTCGCATGCGAGAGAGATTGAAGAAGAGCAGCAGTCCCGCCGTGTAGCTCGCGAAGAAGAGCACGAGGATCCACGCGAGCCGGTTGGCTCTTCCCAGCCACATGCCGGCGACGGCGAGAGGGAAGACGAGGGCCCAGCCGGGGAAGGGCAGGGCCAGCAGAGGCGAGACGTTTCGTTGGAAGTACTCGAAGCTCGAGTTGTCGGGGATCTCGTAGCGATTGGCAAAGACGAGGAGCTTCGTCCCGAGATGCCGGACGAAATGGGCGGGATCGGCCGTGATCTCGGCGAGGCCTTCACGCATCCAGAAGCTCGAGATCTGCGACGGCGAGAGATCATCGCGTCCGGTGCGCCGCCGCGCCTCGCTCGCGAAATCCTGCTCCTCGACCTCGGGGTTCGGACGCAGGAAAGGGGGCGCGAGATAGGCGCCGGTCGCGTTTGCGCGGAAGTTCCCGATGTAGAAGTTCTGTCCGGCCTGGCTGTTCAACAGGACGAAGTCGCCGCCGACGACATGATTGCGAACCGCGACCGGGAGCAGGATTGCAGCGACGCCGGCGACGAAGAGAACGATGGCGAGGGCGCGGCGGGGGAGGGGACCGCGGCCGACGAAGGCGATCCACCCGATCAACGCCGGCGCAAAGAGAAGCGAATTGCCGCGGGTCAGCGCGGCGAGGCCGAGGAGGAGTCCGGCCGGGAGCCAGGCGCGCGGGCGATCGCGCTGCGCGGCGCGAAGGCAGAGCGCGAGCGCCGACAGCATCAGGAAGATCATGAGGGCCTCCTTCTGGAGGAGCCCGTCGAAGTAGAAAAAGAGCGAGTAGGTCGCCGCGAGCAAGCCGGCTGCGATGGCGGCACGGTCGCCGAAGACGCGCATCGCCACGAACATCAGGATCAGGACCGAGAACGCGTCGAGCAGCGCCTGTGCGAGGAGGACCGCTCGGGTATCGGGCTCGACGAGCGAGTAGATCCCGGCGAGAAAGAAGGGGTAGAGCGGGTCGAGGTAGTAGACGGCGTCCCCGAGCCAGTCGCCCGCGCGGATCTCGAGGGCGATTGCTCGATAGGCTTCGGCGTCGAGGATCGGGAGCTGCGCTGCGGGATGGGGCCAGATCTCGAAGACGTAGGCGACGCGGAGTACCAGGGCGAGCATGAAGATCGCGGCAAAGATCAGGCGTCGGACGCGTTGCGTGAGCGCGGCGGGGATCGACGTCGAGCTCGTGGGCGGCGTTGCGGTCGCGGTCATCGTCGCGACGATAGCCCGGCGATCTGCTGCGGAGGCCGGCCTCGAATGGGGTGTGAAAGCGGGCTGGGGTAGACTGCGGCCGCCGTTGCGCCCGTGTCCGAGATGGGCGGGAGAGGGCGGCGCCATGGGGAATCCGATGGAGCGCCGTTTTGATCGAGTGGCCCTGCTGGTGCTGCTCGGACTGGGATTCGCCTATCAGGCGGTCGTCTTTCGCGAGGGCGTCGGTCTCATCGACGAGGGACATCTCGCGAATGCGGCGCGCCGGTTGGCCGCCGGCGAGATCCTCTACCGGGACGTCTACACGGTCTATCCGCCCGCGAGCTTCCATGCCGTCGCGTGGCTATTCGATCTCTTCGGCACCAGCCTCCTCGTCGTCCGCGCCTTCCACGCCGCGATGACCCTCGTCCTCGTCGTCCTCGTCTTCCTCGCGAGCCGCCGTCTGATGGAGCGACCTTTCGCGTTCCTCGCCGGGGCGCTCGTCGCGGCGACCGGCTGGCACGTCATTCTCGAGGGCTGTCATTACGCGTATCTCTATGGGGCGATCCCGATGGCGGCGCTGCTCGTGCTCGCCAGGGAGAGAGATCGCGGAACGATCTCTCGCAGAGCGCTGCTCGGGATCGGGGTGCTCTCGGCCCTTGCCCTCGCATTTCGACTCGAGCCCTTCGTCGGACTCGGGCTCGCCGGGACGGTCGTGCTCGTGGCGCGAGACGGGATCGGCCGGAGGACGTTCGAACAGCTCGGTTGGATCGCGCTCGGTGTGCTCACGGTCGCCGTTCCGATCGGCGCCTACTACGCGGCGCAGGGGGCGCTCCGCGATCTGCTGCTCGCGGTCTTCTGGACGTCGTTCGGCCAGTATCTGCAGGGCGGGGAATTCAACCTTCCGATGCCGGTGTTCGAGGCGCTGCCGGCCGAGTGGGGTCGACGGGGGCTGCGGCGTTGGTTCATGAGCTGGGAGTTCCGTGCCCCGTTCGTACTCTACGTCGCCGCGATCGTGGCGTATGGACGTGCGGAGTGGCGCCGGCGGCGAGGGGAGCCGGCGTCGCCGATTCCGTCGGCGACGCTCGAGCGACTCGCGCTCGCCCTCTTCGGCTCCGTTCTCTATCTGCGCGCGACGGGCCGATCGGACTACTACCACCTCGCTCCGATCCTCTTTCCCGCCTACGTCCTCGGCGTCGACTGGCTCGCCCGGGGCTGGCGTCGCTTCGCCCTGCCGCGCAGGAGGCTCCTCGCCTACCCCCTCGTCGGGGCCGTGCTCCTGGCCTCGCTCACAATCCATGACTTCGACGAGGCCGTACGCGGGGCCCTCGACCGCGACGGGAAGATCGAGATCATGCCGGGGGGGCCGCTCGTCGACCGCTCGCAGGCCCTCGACGACCTCGTCGCCGATCTTCGGCGTCGAACGCAGCCGGGCGAGCCAATCGTCGTTCTGCCCTGGTATCCAATTCTCTATTTCCTCGCCGATCGCCCGAACCCGACGCGATTCGATTGGCTCTTCCCGGGCTATCTCACGACCGAGTCGGAGGTCGCGCGCTTCCTCGACGAGATCGATCGTTCTTCGACGAAGGTCGTCGTCTATTCGCCGATCTCGATCGACGGCCTTCCCGACCGCTCGCTCGCGGCCTTTGCGCCCGAGATCGACCGCTTCCTGCTGCGACGTTTCCAGCCGACCAAACGCTACGGCCGCTTCTGGATCCTGACCCGCAAGAGCGCGTCGAAGGGAGAGGTATGACACGCTTCGCGTTGCTCGCGCGGCTCGCCCTTGCGCTGTCGGCGACGGGGGTTGGTCTGGCGCTCGGTGAGGTCGGTTTCCGCCTGGCCGATCTTCCTTCGAACGGTCCCTTCCTGCAGGAGTTTCACGGGGCCGGCTTCAAGCTGATGGCTTACGACTCGAACCCGACGGGCGCCTTCGATCTCGACCTTCGGGATCAGGAGCTCCGCCAACGCCTGGGCGCGCGGCTCGCCAATCCCGCGGAGCTCGAGGCCCATTGGGAGGACACGCCCTGGGCCGTGTCCTTCGGGTTCAATTCCCAGGGATTTCGGGAGCGAAAGCTCGTCCCGAAGGCCGCCGGGATGAAACGCGTCGTGATCGTTGGGGACAGCTTCACCGTCGGCCACGGTCTTCCGAACGCTCTCGCCTACCCGCGTCTGCTCGAGTCTCGACTCCAGCGCGCCCTCGAGCACGGCCCCGACGTCGAGCCTTCGGATCCGCGCTCGACCTCCGTCGAGGTCCTGAACCTCGGTCGCGGCAACACCGATCTCCCCGCGATCGCGCGCTCCGCGGAGTTCGCGCTGCGCCACCTCGCCCCCGACGTGCTGGTCTACGGGTATTTCATGAACGACCCCGTCGCCGGCGTCGAGCGCGATTCGGCGTCCCCGATCCACGACATGCTCGACGCGGGCTGGGTCGCTGTCGACCAGTCCCCCTCGATGACGCGGATCGGGCAATCCAATCGGGGGCGCTCGCGGGTCGTCGATCTCCTGAAGCGTTACTTCGCGGACCGACGCGTCACCCAGGCGACGATCGCCTGGTATCAGCGCCTGCACGAGCCGATGGCCTGGCGTCCGACGCTCGACCGGATCAGGGCGATGTCGCAGGCGGCACGGGACCGGGATGCGCGCTTCATCCTCCTGCTGCTGCCGCTCCCGTTCGAGATCGCCGACTCGCCCTTCGCCGAGGCCCATCGACAGATGCAGGAAGCGGCTTCGCAGTCGGGAATCGAGGTCGTCGATGCGCTGCCGACGCTGGCGCGCCATCCGGACGACGCCCTGCGCCTCCATCCGCGCGATCGCCATCCGAGCCCGCTCTACGCCCGCGTCGTGGCCGGGCGGCTCGCTCCAGCCGTGCTCGAGGCGCTCGGCCCAGCGGCGGGGTTGGAAGCCGCCGCGCCCGAGCCTGCCGCGCCCGGTCCAGTGCGCGTGAGATCCGGCAAATAACACAGGGCAATCAAGCTGCGCGCCATCAGCGTCGTGATGGGCAGACTGAAGCCGAAGGCGAGGATGGCTGCCCCGTCGGCTCCTCGCGCTGCGGGATCGGAGAACAGGAAGAGCATCGCTGCCTGTTGGGTTCCTAAGCCCGCCGGGGCGATCGGAAGACTTCCGACGGCCTGCAGGATCGGGGTCGCGAGCAGGACGAGCGAGAAGGCGGGTGTGAGCCCGAAGGCCCGCATGCCGAAGTAGTAAACGAGGACGAAGATGAGCTGATAGGCGACCTTGAGCCCTCCGATGATCACCACGTCCCGGATCTCGAGCTTGCGATGGGCTTGCAAGAGCGTCATCGCGCGGAGCTCGTCGAGCAGCCGGAGGTGCGGTCGATTGCTGCGAATCAGGACGAACGCGATCAGCAGGCCGACGGCGAGGGCGAGGGCGCCGAGCGAGACCTGCACGGGTCCGGCACTCGGCGGGAGGAAGAGCGCGCCGATGCCGGCGAAGACGGTGAGCACCAGGATGCCGATCATCTGGTAGAGCAGGATCGTGCTGGTCGCGGCGAGGATCCCTACGCCGTGGGTGGCGTTCAAGCGCAAGACGACGGCGGCCTTGGCGAAATGCCAGTGGATCGCGGTCAGCAGATACGAAAGCGCTCGGATCGAGCGCGCATCCCGCCAGGAGAGGGGGAGGTTGAAGCGAGAGAACGTATAGGCATAAGCCGCAGACTCGAGTGCGAACCAGGTCAGTACGGCGGCCAGGGCGAGGGGAAGGAATAGCGCCGGGCGCGCTCGTCGCAGCGCCTCGATGCACTCGCCGAGCGGCACCATCTCGAAGGCGTAGACGAGACATCCGCCTGCGACGAGCCAGGGGAGCAAGACTCGAGCGATCATGGCGATCTTCGAGCCGGTCCGATGCTCGCCTGGGTCGACGCCGCGATCCAGCGTCATGCGTCGAGCTTCAGGACCCGCCGTGCATTCTCGTACAGGAACTTCGGCCAGACGTGATCGCGGAAGGGCACCGACTTCATCTCGGTCATGATGCGCTCGAGCGAGAGACCCATCGGGAAATAGCCCGCATACAGGATCTTGTCGGCGCCGCGCGTGTTCGCGTAGTCGATGATCGCCTTGGGGTAATGCTTCGGGGCGAAGGCGCTCGTGCAGTAGTAGAGGCCCGGCCATTTGAGCATCAGCTTCACGGCCAGCGCCTCCCAGGGCTCGCAGCCGTGGAAGGTCACGAGGCGAAGCTCGGGGAAGTCGTAACAGATGCGGTCGAGGCGCTCGACCCGTTGCGGATCCATCGGCACCCGCGGCCCGGGGATGCCCATGTTGAGGCCGACCGCGATGTCGAGCTCGACGCACTTCGCATAAAGCGGGTACATCTGCGGTCCGTCGACGGGGATCTGCGGAACGTTGCCGGCGGGGAAGGTGCTCGCCATGCGGACGTTCAGCTCGTTGTGGGCCTGCTCGATCCGGCGTACGGCGCCCATGATGTCGTTGGGGTCGACGTGAACGTTGCCGACGAAGCGGTCGGGATGTTTTTTGATCGCCGCATCTGCCTCGCCGCGACCGACGCCGACGAGGGCCGTCTTGACGCCCCATTTGTCCATCTCTTCGAGGGTCACTTCGACCGGGTCGCGTCCCTCGCCCCAGCCATGGGGCACGCCCTTGAACATGTACTGGGCCGGGAACTTGAAATCCTTCGACTCCTTGTCGTGGGCTGCCTGCCGGAGGTTTCCGTAGGTCGCCTCGAGGTCGAGGATCGGGAAGGAGAGCATCAGGTCGACGATCGGCGCGTTCTGGGGCATCGGCATGACTGAAACGCTATCACACCGAACGGGCTCGCGGGTGGTAAGCTCGGCCTCCAATCACCCATTTGGAGCCCATATGGAAATCGAGGGATTCGGAACCCTGGTCCAGACCCAGAGCCTGAAGTGGATCGAGACCCCGGGTGGCAACTCGCTCAAGGTCCTGCGCGTGTCCGAGGAGTCGGGCTCCTGGAGCGCGCTGTTCCGAGCGGCGAAGGGGACGACGAATCCGCCGCACATCCATCTCGGTCCCGCGGATTTCTACGTGCTGTCGGGGGTCATGGAATACCGCGGCGGCGTCTCGCGAGCCGGCGACTGGATCTACGAGCCGAACGGAGCGGAGCACGAGGCGACCCATCACCCCGAGGAGACGATCTACTTGGCGAACGTCCACGGCGCGATCGCCTTTTATGGCGAGCACGCGATCGCTCCGCCGGCCGCACAGCGGCCGATCATCGCGATCTCGGACTGGCGTGCCATGAAGGCGCTACAGGGTCTTCAGCAAGGTTGAGCCGATGATCGGACCTGGTCGGACCCCGTCGGACCTCAATGGGTCGAGCCCTCAGGACCTCGAGATCGGGAGAAGTGAAAAGCGGGTCGCGTGGGGGTCCGCGCTCGAGAGCTTGTGCGCATGGAGCGGGATCCTGCGATGGGCGCCTCGCGGCTTTTCTTTCGAGGGAGCTTCCGGCTTGTTCTTCGGGATTTCGGATTGGGGCGACTTCTTCGGGGCTCGGGCGACCAGTTCGCGGAAAGTCATGGCGATTCCTCCGATGAGCAGTTCGATCCGTTCGAATACGAATCTAGGGAATCTCCGGGTCTTGCCATCGGGTGGAATCCTGACGGACCTACAGATTTCCCTGCCGGACGAAAGATTTTTCAGGAGTACGGGTGGGGTGATTACCGTACTCAGGCGCCAGGAAGGGAAAAGGAGGGAAAAAGGAAGGTGAAAGCCGGGGGTGTCGGCAGGCTTGTGGGGCGAGAAGGTGACACGAGGCCGTGACGGTGCTGCGAAAGGGTCGATCGGCGGGATCCGCCGGGAAGAGCCCTTGTGACACTGGATAGTGACGAATGGTAGTGATGGAACGGGGAGATGGAGAGCGCGATGGTTAGTCGAGTCGAAGAAATCGGCGGGGGTGCGATCGCTGACCTTCGTGTTCTCGACCTCGCGACCGCGGGCGCCGCCTACTGTGGGAAGCTGCTCGCCGATCTCGGTGCAGAGGTCTTCAAGATCGAGCCGCCTGGTGGGGAGTCGGGACGACGTCACGCGCCCTTTGCGCCGGCGTCCGGCGCCGGAGCGAGCGAAGGTCGCGGCGCGAGCTTTCGCTTTGCCTACCTGAACGCCAACAAGCACGGCACCGTCCTCGATCTCGACCGGGCCGGCGACCGCGATCGATTCCTCGAGCTCGTCGCGGCAGCCGATCTCGTGATCGAGAGCTTTGCGGTCGGGCATCTGGCCGAGCGTGGCCTCGGCTACCCGGCGCTCCGCGCGGCTCATCCCGGAGTCGTCCTGACCTCCATCAGCGGATTCGGCCAAACGGGACCCCAGCGCTCGTACCGATCGAACGATCTCGTCGCGAGCGCGCTCGGCGGCGCGATGATCTCGATCGGCGACCCCGAGGATCCGCCGGTCCGTCTCGCCAGCCATCAGGCCGACGTCATCACCGCGACCCTTGCCGCCGCCAGCAGTCTCGTCGCCCTCGCGCACCGCGATCGGACCGGTCAGGGGCAGCATGTCGACGTGTCGAGCCTCGAGGCGATGTCCGCGATCACCCACATCGCCGGTGTCGGGAAATGGCTCGAGGACGACGTGGTTCCGAAGCGCGTCGGAACCGGCCTCGTCGCTTCGGTTCCGTCGGGCGCCTATCGCTGCAAGGACGGCCTCGTCTACCTGATGGTGAACCGGCCGGCGCATTGGCAGGCCCTCGCGCAGTGGATCCACGAGAGGACCGGCAACGAAGAGGTCCTGCTTCCGGATTTCCGCGGTCCCTCGTCCAATCGGCTCCCGTTTCGCGAGCTGCTCGACGTCTTCATCGGGGACCTGACCGAGCAGCTCACCGTCTCGGAGGCCTATCACGAGGGCCAACGCCGCCGTATCGCCTTCACGCCCGTCAACACCGCGAATCGCATCCTCGCCGACGAGCATCTCGCCGCCCGGGGCTTCTTCCACGAGCTCGAGCTCGAAGACGGGCGGCGACTGCGTTCGCCGGGTGCGCCGTACCGCCTTTCTCGCTCGCCCTGGCGAGTCACGCGGCCCGTCCCCCGACCCGGCGCCGATCGAGACCGGGTCGCGGGCTTTCTGGCGCCCCGACCGACGCCCCCTGTCGCGTTCGCGCGCGATCCCGCACCCGATGAGAATTCGCTCCCGCTCGCCGGACTTCGAGTCGTCGAGTTCGGGACCGGGCTCGCCGCGCCGTGGATCGGTCGCATCCTCGCCTGGGCCGGGGCCGAGGTCATCAAGATCGAGTCGCGCGCCCATCCCGACGTCCCCCGGCTGTTCGTTCCGCCGAAGCATCCCGAGCAGGGCACGCAACCCGAGTGCTCCCCCTGGTTCACCGATTGGAGCGCCGGCAAACGCTTCGTCGCCCTCGATCTCCGAAAGCCGGAAGGGGCCGAGCTCGCGCGGCGGATCATCGATCGGAGCGATGCCGTGATCGCGAACTACAGCACGGGTGTCCTCGCGAAGCTCGGCGTCGGTTACGAGACCCTCGCTGCCCGCAATCCAGGCCTCGTGATGCTCGAGTCGAACGGGTACGGGGAGAGCGGACCTCTCGCGCGTTATGTGACCTGGGGACCGAACATCGAGGCGCTCTCCGGACTCTGCAGCTTCTCGGGATTCCCCCACCGCGAGTGCACGATCTCCCACTTCGCCTATCCCGATCCGCTCTCTGCTCTCCACGGTCTCGTCGCCTTGATGGCGGGTCTTCGCGAGCGGGCGCAGAGCGGTCGTGGGCAGGTGATCCACATGTCCCAGTTCGAGACGGCGGTCGCGGCGATCGGGCCGCTCCTGCTCGAGAGCGCTGCGACGGGCAGCGAGCCGCCGCGGCTCGGCAATCGTGAGCGGGATCTCGCCCCCTACGGCTGCTTTGCGTGCCGCGGCGAGGATCGCTGGTGCGTGATCGCCGTCGAGGACGAGGCGCAATGGCGTGCTCTTTGCGCTCTGATGGGCGATCCGGCCTGGGCAGGGGATCCTGGTTTTGCGACGATGGCTGCGCGTGTCGAGCACGCGGCCGAGCTCGAGGCGCGGATCGCGGACTGGACGCGGAACCAGGACGATTACGCCGTCATGAAACGCTGCCAGGACGCGGGCATCGCGGCGGGGGTCGTGCAGAGCGCGGAGGATATGTTGCGCCGCGATCCCCAGCTCTCCGCTCGCGGATTCTTCGAGTCGATCCCGCATTTCAAGCGCGGGCAGGTCGTCGCGTCGGGCATTCCGCTCGGGTTAACGGCGACCCCCGGCCGCACGACCCATGCGGGCTCGTCGGTCGGACACGACAACGAGCTCGTCTTGCGGGGGCTCGTCGGGCTGTCGGAAACGGAGTGGAAAGAGCTGGTCTCGGTTGGCGCGATCGAAATCGTCGCGCCTGTGGAATCCAGGTGATCCCCGATCGGAAGAGCGGATCGATCTGCGATCCGGGTTGCGGCGAGGAGCGGAGGCGGGACATGTCGATGCGGACGATATTCGGGATTCTGGTTGCGACGACCTGGATGACGGTGACGGCGACGACGGCCCATGCGGCCCTCGGTCTGCATCTGCAAGCCTTTGGTCCGAGCGAAGAGCGCGAGGCCCTCGGGACCACGCTCGATCCCGAATTGGAGTCCGAAACGCGGCTCGGCGGTCATCTCGGCTATGTGCACGGCGCTGCGGGCTCCAACGATCCGGACCCCGCGAACGTTCCGAACGTCTACGGCGGTCCGAGCTGGTGTTCTTCGTCCGCACCGTCGCCCTGCGCGGCGGGACATGTTCGTGTATTCGGATCCGTCGATGGAGCGACCGGCAGCATGCAGCTCTTCTCGAGGGCGGAGACGCCCGCGACCGGACTCTTCAATGGCTGGATCAACGCGACCCTCGACGACCGGATCACACTTCCGGGCCCGAGCGCGGGTCTCCCGATCCGCCTGACGCTCGGGGGGCGCCACGAACAGATCGTCGAGCTGCCGGAGACGAGTTTTCCCGGTACGGACTTCTTCTACTCGATCACGCTCCGTCGGCCGGATGCCGCGGCTCCGCCCGGATGTGACGCGGGCGCGGGGGCGCCGCCCTGCGACGTGACCTTCGTCGAGATCATCTTCAGCTCGGAGGTCGACACGCTGCTCGGAACGAGGAGTTGGACGTGGTTCGCGAACGGATTCAACGTCCAGGGAGTGCAGAACGTGACGGGGGGTGCGAGCGGTCAGGGCAGTGGAGCGACGTTCCAGGTCTTCGTGCCCAACCCGCATCAACCGATGGAGCTCGCCATCAGCGGAGAGGCCCAGTCGGATTGCGTGCGCACCGCCGGCGGCAGCTGCCGCGTCCGCGTCGATGCGTCGCACGGCGCCCACGTCGCGTTTCTGGGCAGCTACACCTCGGAGAACGGCTACGTCTATGCGCCGGAGGCAACGGGTGCCGGAATCTGGCTGGCGACCGTCGCATCCCTGGCGGCGATCGCGCGCCACCGTCGACCGGTTCGAAGCGCGTCGTGCGCGCCTCCCGACCGCGCGACTTCCGACGGCGAGTAAGAAGCCCGCCGCCGGAAGTCGCTTTCGATCGCGCTAGCGGTCGAGCACGTCCTGCGCGATCAACTCCTCGAGATACGGCGTATCCCACCAGGAGAGCTGAAGCGCCTTGGCGCGCCGGAAGAACATCTGCTGGTCGTATTCGATCGTGAAGGCGACGCCGCCCCAGATCTGGGCGCAGACTCGCGTCGTCTCGCGGTAGGTTTCGCAGCAGAAGAGCTTCGCCATCGGCCCGAAGCGCGCGATCGAGCGACCCTGGGCGTGGTTCCAGGCCGCCTCGTGGACCAGCACGCGGCCGCCGTCGATGCGCGTCGATGCATCGGCCATGTAGTGGGACAGCGCCTGGAATGCACCGAGGGGCTTGTCGAACTGCACGCGCTGATTGGCATAGTTGACCGTTTCCTCGAGACACCGGGAGGCGCCGCCGACGGCCGAGCCCGCCAGCAGGATGACGCCCTGCAGCATCACCGTATGCCAGGTCTTCCAGCCCGAACCGGCCGCGCCGATCCGGTCCGCCGACGAGACGCGCACGTCGGCGAAGTCGATCTGGTACTGCGCCTCACGGCCCTGGGAGAGAAGCTGCTTCATCTGCACACCCTTCGCCCGCGGATCGACGAGGAAGAGGTCGACACCCGCGGCCGTGCGAGCGAGGACGATCAGCCGCTCGGCCGAGCTCGCGAAGGCGACGAGTCGCTTGCGTCCATTCAGGTTGAAGCCGTCGCCGTCGGCCGTCGCCTCGAGCGCGATGCCGGCCTCGCCGAAGCCGCGCTGGGGCTCGAGCCAGGCGGGGGTCAGGATCGCGTCACCGTTCGCGATGCGACCGAGCCACGCCTGCTTCTGGTCTTCACTGCCGGCCTCGAGGAGCACGCCGGCGCTCATCACGCACGACACGAAATGCGGCGTCGGCGCCATCGCGCGCCCGATCTCCTCGTAGACGAAGGCGCCCTCGAGCAGCGTCTGCCCGCCGCCGCCGTAGGCCTCGGGGATGAGCAGCCCGTTGAGACCGAGCTCGCTCATCTGCTTCCAGAGGGTGTCCGGATAGCCCTTCGGGTCGTCTTCCATGTCGCGCACGATCGCGGTCGTCGAATGCTCGGCGAGCATTCCCCGCGTCATGTCGATCACCATCTGCTGTTCTTCGGTCAGATCGAGATCCATGTGGATCCTCCTGGGAGGTGTCGGCCGGCCCCTCGCGGGACCGGTGCCGTGCTAGGTCGGGCCTAGAAGTTCTTGGGAAGGCCCAGGTGTCGCCGGGCGATGATGTTCTTCTGGATTTCCGAGGAGCCGCCGCCGACCGTCTCGTTCATGGTCGCGCGATAGGCGCCCTCGAAGCGACCCATGATCGGGGCGTCGTCTTGGCCTTCCATCAGCGTGCCTTCATGACCCTGGATGTCGAGGGCGTCCTTGCAGACGCGCTGGGACAGGGAGGTCGTGAAGAGCTTGTACTGCGACGACTCGATCGTCGGCGGCTTGCCGCCGGACTTCGCGGCGCACACGAAGCGGGTCGAGAGGCCCTTGGCGACGGCCGTGTCTGTCACGATCTGGGCGATCGTGCGGCGCACGTTCGGATCGTCCTTGAGGGGCGCGTCGTCGCGCTTCGCCTTCTTGACCCAGTCGACGAGCACTTCGGTTCGATGGGCGATGGGCGAAAGCGTGAACATAGTGAAGCGCTCGAGATCGAGGGCCTCCGAGATCATGTGGAAGCCGCGGCCGCGCTTGCCCACGAGGTACTCGTCGGGCACGAATACGTTCTCGAAGAAGACCTGGTTGGTCGTGTCCTTGCCGATCGTCGGCAGGCTCTGAACCTCGAGGCCGGGATGGTCCATCGGGATCAGGAAGAGCGACAGGCCGTCGTGCTTCGCCTTTTCGGGGTCCGTGCGCGCGCCGACCCAGTACCAGTCGGCGAAATGCGCCGAGGTCGTCCACATCTTCTGGCCATTCAGGAGATAGCCGCCTTCGACCTTGTCGGCCTTGAGCTGCATGTTGGCCGCGTCCGAGCCGGCCGCCGGCTCCGAATAACCGACCGCGAATTCGACGTCGGCATCGAGGACCTTCGGCAGGAACTCCTTCTTCAGCTTGTCGCTGCCGTGGCGGATCAGGGTCTTGCCGATGATGCCGACACCCTTGCCGATCTGCGGCGCGGCGTGCTTCGAGAGCGCCTCGTTCAGGATGTACTCATAGACGCCCTCGATCTCCTTGCCGCCGTACTCCTTCGGCCAGGACATCCCGAGCCAACCTTTGGCAGCGAGCTTCTTCATGAAGGCGCGGCGCTCAGGGGTGTCGGAGAGCTGTGAGAAATTCTCGCGGTGATGATCCATTACGACGGGGTCGTGGTTTTCCACGAGCCAGGTGTCGACCTCGTCGGCGAAGGCTTGTTCAACGGGCGAAAAATCGAAATCCATCGGGTGACTCCTACGACTCATTCCGAGAGGGTGTGGGGCGGGCGGGAAGCGCCCTTGATGAGCAGTCGAACGATATACGATACGGAGCGTCTTGTATAGCGGAGAGGGCTGGATCGGAGGGGCGCGGAGAGAGCGGTCAGAGAAGCATGCGAACCTGATCGCAAGGCGGGCCCGCTCAGACTTATCCCCCGCGGGTCAGGTCAAGCGGCCACGATTCCGTGGCGCACGAGGGCAGCTCGCGCCTCGGCCAGGCCCCGCGCCCGCTCGGCCCGAAGCCCGGCGGCTCGTGCCCCCTCGACGTTGATCTGATTGTCGTCCAGGAAGAGGACGCGGGCCGGTGCGCAGGCGAGCTCGGCGAGCACGTGATCGAAGATGTCGCGGTCGGGTTTGACGAGGCCGATTTCGTGGGAGAGAAAGCGGTGGTCGAAGAGGTCGTATACGGCCTCTTCCGAGGCGTGACGCTCGGCATGAAGGGCATTCGTGTTGCTGAGACAACCGATCGTGACCCGCGATCGCGCAGCCCGGGCGAGCTCCCGCGCGCCGGGCATCAGACCCTGCGGCCAGCGGATGAAGGCTTCGAGGAAGACCTCGGGTGAAGCGGCCATCGACCAGGTCTCGACCATGCCGCGGGCGAACTCGTCGGCGCCGCACTGTCCCCGTTCGAATCGCCGAACCCAGGGACACGCGAGCCAGCGGCCCCAGACCTCCTCCTCCGGGTCGTCGCCGAAGAATCGGCCCATGGACTGGATGCTCGAGAGCTCGATCAGGACGCCGCCCAGGTCGAAGAGCACGAGCTCGATGGACATCGCGAGAACCTAGCCTGCCGCGGGGATCCTCGCGGGCTACTGGCCCTCGTTCTCGAGGTAGAGACGCAGCTCCTGTTCGAGCATCTCGGGGGTCAGCATGCCCAGGCTCGCCAGGATCTGGCCGAGCGGAACCCGCGTGTCGCGTTGGGTCTCGACCAGCCCTTCGAGCTGCTCGGGTGTCAGGAATCCGAGCTCGACGGCGAGGTTTCCGAAGAGCTTTCGATCGGAACGCTGCGCGTCGAGGACCTTCATCACCTGGTCGAGCGTCAGCAGACCCAGCTGATAGGCGAGCCGGCCGATGGAAACACGCATGCTCGCCTGCCGATCGAGGGCTTCGGATAGATCGGACTCGCGCAGGAGTCCACGCTCGACGAGGTGTTTACCGAACATCACAAGGCGATTCGGCGGGTCGGGATGGATGATGAAGCAGGAACGCCCGTCTACGGCGAATCGGTGAGGACGATCGGGAATAAGCCCGACGTGAAGGCTCGGGGGCTCGCGATCCCGAGGAATGCGTTTCGCTATCGTCCGGCTTTTCGCGGGGCCAGGACCCCGCAACCCTGGAGCTCAGACATGCAGTTCGAGACCCGCGCCGTCCACGTCGGCCAACAGCCGGAATCCGAAACCGGAGCGGTCATGGCCCCCATCTATGCGACGTCGACCTTCGCCCAGATCCGGCCGGGGGAAACCCGAGGCTACGACTACACCCGCTCGGGTAACCCGAATTTCACGCGCCTCTCCGAAACCCTCGCTTCCCTCGAGAACGGGAGATTCGCCTGCGTCTTCGGAAGCGGCATGGCCGCGATCACCGCGGTGCTCTCGTCTCTGAAGTCCGGCGACATCGTCCTCGCGGAGGAGAACGTCTACGGCTGCACGTTCCGCATCTTTGCGCGCGTCTTCGAGAAGTTCGGACTCGGCGTTCGTTATGTGGACTTCGCGAATCCGTCGAATTACGGCGCGATCGTCGACGCGCGTCCGGCGCTCGTATGGCTCGAATCCCCGACGAATCCGATGCTCAAGATCCTCGACATCGAAGCGATCTCCGAGCGAGCTGCCCGCGTCGGGGCGCCGGTGCTGGTCGACAATACGTTCGCGTCGCCGTATTTCCAGCGCCCCCTCGACCTCGGCGCCACGCTCTCGCTCTCGAGCACGACGAAATACGTCAACGGCCACTCGGATTGCCTGGGCGGCGTCGTCGTCACGAACGATGCGGAGTGGCAGGAGCGCATGATCTTCGCCCAGAAGGCCGTCGGGCTGAATCCATCGCCCTTCGATGCCTGGCTCGTCTCGCGCGGCGTGAAGACCCTCGCGCTTCGCATGCGTCAGCATCACGAGAACGCCCTCGAGATCGCGACGCGTCTCGAAGACTGCGCATCCGTCCGCTGGGCGAGGCATCCGTTCCTCCCCTCGCATCCGCATGCGGCCATCGCGCGCAAGCAGATGACCGGTGGGTCGGGCATCGTGACGCTCGAGCTCGATGCGGATCTCGAACGCACGACCGCGTTCGTCTCCGGCCTCGATCTCTTTACCCTGGCGGAGAGCCTCGGCGGCATCGAATCCCTGGTCGATCATCCGGCGTCGATGACACACGCGAGCATTCCGCGCGCCGAGCGAGAGAAGGTGGGCATCCTCGACGGTCTCGTCCGGTTGTCCGTGGGGATCGAGCACGTCGATGACCTGATCGCCGATCTCGACCGGGCGCTACGAAGGTCGGGGCTCGCTTCGCTTCGTTGAGGAGACCCGCCTGGACGGCCGGGGGTCGCAGGCGAAGCGTCTCGACGTCACGCCGTCGCGAACGTCATTCTCGATCTTGCGATCGGCAGGAGAGAATGTTCGGGGGCAGGTCGTCGGCGTATCGGACGAGCGTGATCTCCGGCTTGTGTCGACGGAGATAGCGGACGATGTTGGGATAGGTGTTGGGATCGGCCACGAACATGTTGTCGGTTCGCTTGCAGATCACGTCGAAGACGTCCGACTCTTTGGCGAAGAGCTCGTCGCGTATCCAGGGCGTCATGTTGCGCCAGCCGAATGGAACGACTCGATCCACGAAGACCTCGGGGTACTCGAGGTGGAACGGTCGCAGGTAGCAGTCGATCTGGACCGTCATCGGAGATAGGTAGATCCTGGCTCCTTCCGGCAGGCTCTGGAAGGCGGCGACCTGCACCTGCGTCGCTGCGCACGCGTTCGATCGCCGATTCGCGAGGATCTGCCCGACCCGCTCGAGCTCTGCGTGAACGGGGATCGGGCCGGCGAGCGCCAGTCCGAGGACCAGCAGCGAAACGAGCCCACGTCGGTCGCTCTGCCATCCTCCGGCCGTCGTGGCACGGTTGGGCATCTGCGAAACCGATTGGCATGCGAGATTGCACCACACGGCCAGCGCCACCAGCGGGAGCCATACCCGCGGCGGAGGCGGACGGTAGGCGAGCGTGATCGCGAGCCAGAATGCACACGGAACGATCATCCAGACCGCACCGAGAGCGATCGACCGCCCCCATCGCGAGACGTCGCGAAAGACAGCGAGCGCGGCGCTCAACCCGATCAGCCCCAGCCCGTATCGGAACAGGGGGGTGTCGACGATGAAGCGACGACCCGCGTCGAGCAGAGACCCCAAGGTCCCGAGGCGCGCTGCGTGCTCGAGCTCGATTCCGTCGATGACGCTCGCCATCGCGCGAAAGCCCTCGACCGAGTAGAGCTCCTTCGTGATGGGGATCCAGCTCACCATCGCAAAATACTGCTCGGGAGTGATGCCCAGCTTCTCCTCTAGGGCCGCGACGATGCGCTCGAGCCCGATCCATCGAGGCCAATTCTCGACGACATAGGGACGGTCGGCGAGATTTGCCCAGAATGCTTGCCACGCCGGCTCGGCATAGAAGATCGAGGACTCGAGCGATTGCAGCGATGCCACCACCGCCGTCAGGACGACCGCCATCACGGCGACGTTTCGCAGATCGCGCGTCAACGGGCCTCGATCGCGTTCACCCAGCCATTCCAGGACTACGAGCACGGCGAGAACCGCGAGCACGAGCTGGCTCGCGGCGAGACTGGCCGGCCGGAAGAGGCAGGCGAGCGTCATCCATGCGAGCGCCGTCAACAAATGGGGCCAGTGGGGTCGGCTACGCCGAAGCCCGCCGATCAGCGCGACCAGACCCGTCATCAGACAGACGAAAGCAGTTTGTGTGAATTGGAGATTGAAGAACAGGGGCGGGAGAAACGCCGAGGTGACGGCGAAGACGGTCGCGACGGAGAGAAGACTCGAGTCTCTCCTCAATACCAGATAGCTCATCGTTACGAACCCGAAGGCGCACACGCAACACTGAAGTCCCGAGTACCAATCGATTCCCGGCCAGGTCCGGACCAGCTGGCCGATCGCTGCGCCGAGGAATGCCGATTGGTAGATCAGCCGCGGATCCCCGACGCCGTCGCCGAAGAGCCCGAGCGAGATGCCTAGCATCGCGGCGTCGTCGTTGGTGTCGAACCAGAACGGAAAGACCATCCAACCGTAGAGCAGGCTGCAGGCCAGGATGCCGGCGGACAGGGCGAGGGCCAAGCCGCGTCCGGGAGCGCCCGTCACCGCGGTCGGCGGATGAGGATCCTTCGACGGCTCTTCGTTCCGGTCCTGGGCCACCGAGGTGCTCCCCCATCGCTTCAGGAAAGTGCAGGTCCGACCGATAGCCAGGGTCGGCTTCATCCAATCGGTCCGACGACGAATCGATCTGAGCAGGGACCGCGGATTTCGCGAAGAAGGGGCCTCAGACCACGAGGCGCGATCGATGAACACTCGTCCCGTCGAACCTACGGTGTTGAGCGATCCGACGGCTCTCTGTCAGACGCTCTCCGCGAGTCGATTCCTCGCTCTCCCCGGCGCGGCGCAGCTCGCCCTCTGGCTGCTTCCCATCGTGATCCTGAAGGCGGCCTCGCTCTTCGAGCCGCCCGTATGGGACAGCGCGATGGGTGTCTTCCCGCCCGCGATCTTTCTCTATGAGAGCCAGTTCGATATTCGCGGACTTCTCGCGCAGCCGAACTGGTGGCTCGGCGGGCCGAACGTCCACTCCCTCTCGATCTTCACCTGGTTCGTCGCGCTGGTCATGACCGTGACGGGCTCGGCAACGGCAACCTTCGCGATCGTCCACGTCACGACGTTCGTCCTCGTCGCCTGGTCGTTGGTCCTCTTCACGAGAGTCCTGGTGCGAGACGGCTTCGACCCGAGCACGGTCCTCGCTGCGGGGGCATTCGTGCTGCTGATGCCGCTCGTGCTCGTCCAGGTGGGATACCTCTACACGGAATCCTGGATCATGGTGTTGAGCGTCGCCGCCTGGGCGAAATGGCGTGAGGGCGATCGCGCCGTCTCCATCCTCGTGTGTGCGGTCGCTCTCTTCGTCAAGTTGACTGCAATCGCGATCGCCATGTGCGTCGGATTGGCGCTGGCGCTCTCCCGGCGACCCTCGATCGCCCGCCGGATCGCCCTGCTATCGGCCCTCGGACTGGCATTCTTCGTGAATCGTGCGCTTCCGGTCTGGCTCGGCGCGCGGTCGTTCGACAATCCGGGCTGGGGCGATGCCCGACAGCTCGGCCTCGCGCTCGTCGATCGACTCGTAGCCATTCCGGACGTCACGATCGTCATCCTCGGGGCTCTCGTCGCCACGGTCCTCCATCTCGCGCTGCTGGCGAGGCGAGGGATTCGGATCGGCAGCCTGGTCGGATCCGATCGGCGAGCCGGCGCGCAGCTGATCTGTCTCGCGATGCCTTTCGTATTCTCGGCAGGGATTGTGGCATCGATCTTCTCGGAGACGATCTTCCTCGGCCGCTACGTCGTCCCGGCCATTCCGTTCAGCGTCGCTTCGATCCTCTACCTCGCCCGCGATCTGGGTCGCGAGCGCATCGCCTTCTTCGGCCTGCTCGTCGGCTGCGCGATTCATCTGCTCAACTTCGACGGCTCGCTCTATTCCGCGGATCACCAGAGCTTCTCGGTCGTCGAGCGGTCGCACGCCTATCGAAAGTTCCATCGACTCCAGATCGACGCGATCGCGATGCTCCGGGCCGCTCCTCGGGACATGCCGATCTTCGTCTCGAAAGAAATCGACTACATGGTCTCGAGCCCGATGATGGGGTACGTCGACGTCGAGCTGCCGCAAGTCCAGCCGATCTATCTCCCGCCGTATTCCAATCGTCCGCTATCCGGGTTTCCGCCGGAGTTCGTGCTCCTGCTCAGCAATGCGGGTCATGGCGGGGAGGTGATGGTTCGACTGGCCCGTGCCGCGCAGAGCGACCCGAACTACCAGGTGCGACATCGGCCAATCGAGAGCGGGGGATTTTCGGGAGCGCTCATCTGGATTCGCCGTGGTGCTCCGGCGGCCGACGATGCGGCAGGAGCCGATTCGAGAGGGAGCCTCGAGGAGTCCCTTGCCGGGTCCTCGGGCAAGTAAAAATCCCATGGCTTCGACGGCGGCCCGATCTCGGCGAAATCCCGAGTCGCCTCAAGAAATCCATGTGCAACTCCGATGGGAGAAAGCGAATGTCCGAAGCACACCGCCGCATCATCGACGAGGCCACGCTCGAGGTCAGCTCCATCAAGGATCTCGACCGCCGCGAGCTCGTCGCACGCCTCGAGACGTTTCACCTCGCCCGCATTCGAAATCTCGTCTCGCCGGATGAGGTCGACCGCACGCGGTCGCTCATGCAGCGTCATTTTCGCGTCGAGAACGACCACGCGACGACGGGTGAGAAGCCGAGCGAGGTTCGCCGCAACTTCCAGAAGCTTTCGATCGGTCGTGCCCGCCACGGCGGTGTCGATCGGCCCCGGTTCATGCGCTGCTTCTACCTGCCGCTGTGGGACGAGGATGTATTCGAGACCCGGGAGATCTTCCGCAAGGTCGCCCAGGTCCGGAATCTCCTGAGCGGCCACGATCTCGATCATGCGATCGACGACGCGAACGGCGCCGCCTGGACTGCCGCGCGGATCCACCACTTTCCCCAGGGTGGCGGATTCATGGTCGACCATCGGGATACGGTCCTGCCGGCCCTCTACGCCGAGAATGATCTCGGGAGCTTCTACCAGCCCCTCGTGTTGCTGACCCAGAAGGGCGTCGACTTCGAGACGGGCGGGGGCTTCGCGATGGTCGGAAACGAGCGCATCTCGTACGAAGACTACTGCCGAAAAGGTGACATCCTCATCTACGACACGAGTACCGTTCACGGCGTCGACGACGTGGATCCCCATCGACCGTTTCGACAGGACTCTCTCGCCGGTCGGATGTCGGGTCTCGTGACGCTCTTCAAGAAGCTCGCCGAGTGAAGGGGCGTGCGGGATGACGCGGATCGCTTCGCAGGTCCCGGAAGAAGCGCTGTCGGATCGGATCGAGACCTGCCCCGTCTGCCGTGACCCGGACGCTTCGAGAAAGCCGGTCGTGCGCCTCCAGATCGATCCCGTGGTCGATCTCCTGGAGTGCTCGTCTTGTTCCGCGCAGAGCGCAGACCGCATGCCCAATGCAGGGTTTCTGTCCGCTCTCTACGACCCGGCCCACTATCGATCGAGCCTCGTTTCGGGAGCGGGGCTGAGCGAACGATGTGCGCGCTCGATCGCGCGCGAAGCGCGTTTCGACCCGGATCGTCCGCTTTCGATCGTCGACTACGGCGGATCCGACGGATCGCTCTCTCGGGCACTCCGCCGAGAGCTCCTCGTGCGGGGCCATCGCGGCGACGTCCGAAGCACCGTCGTCGACCTCCATCCTCGCGGAGACTCCCCGCATCAGCGCTTCATCGACCCGGAACGCTTCGCGAAATCCGGTGATCGCTACGACCTGCTGCTCGCGAGCGCCGTGCTCGAGCACCTCACGCATCCGGCGGCGACGATCCGATCGCTCCTCGACCACGCGGCGCCGGCCTCGCTCTTCTACGCGCGCACGCCGTGGGATAGCCCGCTGCAGCGGGTCGTCCCTGGCTATCGCGTGAAATGGCCGAACCATCTCCACGACATGGGGCCCGCGTTCTGGGCGCGCTTCATGAACGTCTTCGGCGTATCCGGCGAGATCGTCGTCTCGCGGCCATCGATCGTGGAGACGACCTTTGGCGATTCGCCGGGACGAACCCTCTTCGCTCATCTCGCGAAGATCCCGGCTCGCCTCGAAGGCATCGTCTTCCCGAGTCGAGCCCGTGATGGAGCCCGATTCTGGCGACTCGTCGGCGGATGGGAAGTCCTGATTCGAATCGGGTGAGGTTCTCGAGGCGCGATCAGATCTCGTCTGCTTCGGTCTGCATCGCTGGAACCCGCGACTTCGACCGGCGCAGCGCGTCCGCGATCCACGCGACCCATGCGATCGACGAGACGGCGATCATGGCCCCGTACTGAAGGAGGCCGAGCGCGATCGCCTCGCTCGAGCTGACGCCGTAAGGCGCCAGCAGCAGGACGTAGCCTGCTTCGCGTACTCCGACGCCTCCGATCGAGATCGGCAACAGGGTCGCCAACGTCACCAGGGATGCCGCAGAGGCAAGCACACCCATGCCGACCTCGAGGTCGAGAGACCGCGCGAATGCGAAGACGGAGGCGATCCACAGCGCCAGGACGATCGTCGAGAATGCCAGGAGGGGCGGGCCGAGGCGAGGCTCTTCCAGAAAGGCTCGCGCATTCGGGAGCCATCGAATCGCCATTCGACGTGCGAGGAACAATGCGGCCGCGAACGCGCAGACCGTCAGGACGAGCGACGGGACCCTTGCGATCGTGAATCCGCCGAGCTCCGCCCCGAAGCCGGCGAGGCACGGGATGGCGACCGATGCGACCGCAAACAACCCGATGGCGCGATCGGCGATGACGACCCCGCTTGCCTCGACCAGGCCGAGCCCCGCCGTACGCAGCCTCGCGATGCGATAGGCGTCGCCCGCACCCATGACGAGCGTCGCGCTCAATCCCGTGGCCTTCAGGCCGTCGGCGAGGAGCGTCGTGTAGGCGACGTCATGATCGGTCGCGACGACCAGGGTACGGACACGAAGCGCGGAGACGAGCTGACCGCCTACGTAAAGGAGGAGTCCGAGCAGGAGCCAGCCCGAGTGGACCTGCGCGAGGGAATCGAAGGTTCGCTCGACGAGATCTTCGTGGGTGAAGAAGACGAGGCAGAGCGCGGTCATTCCCGCGAGGCGAAGCAGGGCCGGCCCGAATCGGAGCCGGGCGATCGGCGAGTGGCTCGGCTTGGGCGGTGCCAGCATGGTCAGGCCGGTCGACCGACACCGTTTCGATGGGTCCGAATCGTCACCATCGAGTCCGGCCCGTTCTGACGCAGCGCTCGCACGAGGTAGCTTCCGATGATGCCGAGGCCGATCAGGACGCAGCCGAAGAGCGACGTGATGAGCACGACGATCGTGGCGAAGCCGTCGACGTGGATCGTGCCCGACATCCAGCGGTAGAGATAGAACGCGGCGGCGCCGAAGCTCCCGAGCGACAGCATGACCCCGGCGCTGCTGACGGCGCGCAGCGGCCAGTCCGAATAGTCCATGACCATGCAGAGGAAGTAGGCGATCAGGTCTCGAATGCCGTAGTTCGAGCTTCCGACGCGACGGGGGTCGTGCTCGACGTCGATGTTGACGAAGCGCGGCGTCACGGAGAACAGCAGATAACCGACGACCGGATTCACATGACGGATCCGGGACACGGCGTGTGCGACGTCGCGGGTCATGATGCGGAAGCTGGTCAAGGAGAGCGTCGGCGGAATTCCGACGGTTCGCTCTGCTAGCCATCGGACCGCTCTGGTACCGGCCCGTCGGATGAGGCCGTGCTTCCTTGCCCGGTAGCGGCCGATCACCACGTCCGCGTCCGTCTCTTCGATCGCTTCGAGCAGGCGAACGATCTCCTCCGGGCGATGCTGCAGGTCGTCGTCCATCGTCACGACGAAATCCCCCTCACTCTGGCCGAGGCCGAATAGCACCGCTCGTTGTTGGCCTCGGTTGCGCATCAGTTGGATGCAGCGCACGCGCGAGTCGGCCCGCGCGAAGCGCTCGAGATGAGCCCATGCTTCGTCCGGGGAACAATCGTCGACGAGGACGATCTCCCAATGGGGCGTGATCTTCTCGAGCGAGTCGCGCAGACGCAGGCAGAGCTCGTCGAGCGATCCGGCCGAACCGTATACGGGGATCACGACCGACAGCAGGGGGCGGGGCGCGAGAGCCGATGCCATCGGTTCGGCGATCTCAACGGCCACCGAGATTCTCCTCGACGCGCGCGATCAATTCGTCGGCGGGGAGACCGTATCGAGCGGCGAGCGAGCCGAGCTCCGCTCGACCGGGGCGCGGGTCCTTGGGATCGAGGAAGGTCAGGCTCCTGCACCCCTCTATCCGACGGATCCACGAGACGACGTCTTCGATTCGAATGGGCTGGGGGAGTCGGTCGAGATCGGGAATGGCTGCGGCCGGAAGACTGATGTGGACGGGAGAGCTCTCGAGGACGGCCTCGTCGGGTCGGATGAGATCGGTTCCGGCGGGCAATTCCCCGCGCCAGTCGCGATGGAGCATCTCCAGGAAGTTCAGGCCGCAACGACGGTAGAAATCGATGCACAGCCAGGGCCGGGCGTTGACCTCGATGACCTTCCAGCGCCCGTCGTTCAGATCTCGAATGAACTCGATCATCAGGATGCCACGCCAGGACAACGCCTCGACCACGGCCTGGGCGAGCGGAAGCAGCTCCTCGTGCCAGGCGAATCGCAAGATGGTGGCCGTTCCGAAGGGCGGCGGTTGGATCTTCTCCTTGATTCCCGTGGCGGCCATGCGGATCCGGTGATTCTGGTCCGCGTAGAGGTAGAACGGGATCTCTTCCTCCATGGACGCGAACGACACCTTCTCCTGCACGACCAGCTCGAAGCCGCGTGCAAGCTCTTCGTCCAGCCGCTCGACGAGCTCGTCCGCATCCCGGCATTCGACGGCCTTCAGGCCGCCGTGTGTCGCGTAGAAGGTCTGGCCGTAATCCTTCACGACGGGCTTGTAGATGCAGGGGTACGAGATTTCCCCGGCGATTCGAGCGACGTCGTAGGGCTTCAGACAGGCATGGGTCTCGGGGATCGCCACGCCGCGAGCGTCGAGCAATACCGCAGCCGTGTCCTTGCGAACGACGTCGATCCGGGCCGTATCGAAGTCGGGCCCGCCGGCGAGCCTGAAATAGGGCGAGAGCGAGGAATAATGATCCAGGAGGAACATCAGATTCGTATCGCTGCTCGAAACGACCATCAATCGCTCGCCCCATTGCGCGAGGAGCGTCCGTCCGAGATCGACCATCGCCAGACGAGCGGCTTCTGACTCCTTGTACGGATTCGGGATCCGGACCGGATCCCCGACCATCTCGGAGCTTTCGGAGTACCAGGGACCCGATCCCGCCCAGTCGAAGATGACGGGAATGATCGAGTGGCCCGCCGCGGCCAGGCCGCGGGCGATCCCGAGGAAGCAGCAGTCGTTGCTCCGCAGGACGACCATCGGAAGGCGAGGGCGCGGATCTCGGCGGCTCATCCTACACGTCCAATCGGAAGGCGAGATGAAGGGGGAGGTCGGCGATCGGCGCGAAGACGTCGGGCCGTTCCGCGAGGTGCGCTGCGAGGACGCGCAGCTCTCGCACGAGAGGCATCCGGTCGAATCCGGTCCGAGCGAGGGCGTCGAAATAGCACTCGAGCGGTTTGTGGACGAGATGAACGGGAAGGGAAGGGCCTTCGACGCAGTCGATCTGTCCTTCGTAGCGCCGGTCCAGGCCGGAGAAATACCCGTCGCCCCGTGTGTCGAAATAGAAAGGCGGACGCTGCTCCCGCATGAACGGCAGACCCGGATGGGGCACGGCGAAGACGAAGCGACCGCCGTCGGCCAGGACCCGCCTGATCTGCGAGAAGGCGCGCTCCATCTCGGAAGTCGTCATGTAGCTGAATACGAATACGGCGAGCACCAGGTCGAAGCGGGTCTCGCCGAGCTCGAGGGACGTCGCGTCGCCGCGGCGGTACTCGATTCCGAGGGGATGGCTCTGCTCGCGCTTGCGTGCCTGTTCGATCATCGCCCCGGAGAGATCGATTCCGATCGTCGTCCGAGCTCCTCGCCTGGCCATCTCGCGCGTGCAGTAGCCCTCGCCACAACCGAGGTCGAGCACGCGCTGGCCGCGCACGTCGCCGCACAGATCGAAGACGGCCGGTCGACCGGTGAAATCCGAGATGCTGGTCGGCTTCGTGCGACTCCAGAATCCGGCGTTTTGGTCGTAGAGCTGCTCAGTATTCAAGGCCATCTCCGTACGCCTGATCCATGGCTCGGCTCAACATGATGTCGAAGAAGGCCTTTCGAAGGTTGAGGGCGGAGAAGACCCCGAAACGAAGCGCCTCTCGATCGTCGACGCCGTCGGCGATGTCGATACTGATGCGCCGGAGGTCGGCGGCGTGCTCCTGGTCACACTGCGCGTGCAGGGTGAAGAAGAAGTAGTCGTCCTCGCTGAGCGTCGTGAATTTTCGGATGCCTTCGAGGAGGTACGTGTAGATCGTGGGGACGATGAATTCCGTCCCGATCCCGATCGCACCGATCGAAACGCCGATCTTCTGCGAACGGCTCTTCTGGAGTGCGAGGTCCCGCCAGATCTCGACGGTCGTCATCACCTTGTGGGAACGGTGGTATCGGTCGTCGATTCCGATCGCACGCTGGAATCGAGCGAAGAGCTCCGTGTGGGGCATCCGATCGAGTCGATTCGATGTCGGGTCGCCTCGCTCCTCTGCGAGGTTTTCGAGCAGCGCAGTACGGTGGCTCGGGGATTCGAGATTCTCGATCACGGAGATCAGGTAGTTCGGGAACTCCCGGCTGTAACAGGCGTACTGGAACGCGTAGTCGCGCAGCGACGATTCGACGTCCGGGATCTCGCCGGACGCGATTCCCGTCAGGAACGGGTGATGCACAGCGGGATGATCGAGCGCCTCGCGTTCGAGGGCGTCGACGAATTGGTCGGCGCTACCCCGTGTGATGAGCTCCCATGATTCCTTCATGCCGTCTCCATCGCTGGCGGACTGGGCCACTCTTCGCTCCCGGATCGTCATTCCTCGCAGAGCTCCACGACGTTCTCGACGATCGCTTCCGCCTGCGCGGGGGAGAGATCCCGATAGAGCGGGAGTCGGACGAGGGTCTCGGCCGCCGTGTCCGTCTCGCGCAGCCGACTCGGGGTCCCCAGGCGCTCGAGCGCATAGGGGGCCGTGTGGAGGGGTTGGAAATGGAGCGTCGCGCGGATGCCCCGGGCGGTGAGCCCGGCGAGGAGATGGGCGCGAAGGCCTCGAGTCCGGGCGCGGAACGCATAGATGTGAGCGTTGTGCTCGGCATAAGCCGGGATGAAGGGGCGGACGAGCAATCCGTCCTTCTCGAGCGCCTCGAGTCCCGCGTGGTAGACGTTCCAGATCCGCGTTCGCTCGCGGGTGATTTCGTCCAATCGTTCCAGCTGGGCTTCGAGAAGCGCCGCCAGGAGATCGCTGATCACGTAGCTGCCGCCGGGACCGACCCAGGTATACCGGTCGATCTCGCCGCGCATGAACGCGCCGCGATTCGTGCCCTTCTCGCGGATGATCTCGGCCGCAGCGGCGAGTCGATCGTCTCGTAGAAAGAGACAGCCGCCCTCGCCGGCGACGACGTTCTTGGTTTCGTGGAAGGAATAACAGCCTGCGTCGCCGATCGTCCCGAGCGCCCGTCCTCGGTGTCGGGAACCGATGCATTGCGCGGCGTCCTCGAAGAGCACCAGATCCTTTCGGCGCGCGAGATCCTCGAAGGCGTCGAGATCGCAAGCCACGCCGGCGTAGTGCACCGGCATGATCATTCGGGTGCGCGGGGTGATTCGCGATTCGGCGTCGAGTGGGCACATGTTGAGCGTCTGGGGATCGATCTCACAGAAGACCGGTCGCGCACCGCGAGCGAGGATCGCATTCGCCTGACTCACGAAGGCGAACGACGGCATCAGGACCTCGTCCCCGGGCCCGATGCCGAAGGCGTAGAAGGCGACATCCATCGCCTGGGTCGCGCTCGGGGTGAGTAATGCGTGGGGGGAACCCGTCAAGCGGGCGAGAAAAGCCTCGACCCGCCGACAGATCTCGCCGTTCCCACCGATCCGGTTCTCCCGGACGGCTCGGGCAACGGCCTCGGCCTCGTGTTCGCCGAGTGAGGGGCGGGTGTACGGGATCTGCATCGAGCCTTCCTCGAGGTTTCCGGACCACGACCGCCCAGGCCGCACGACGAGGGGCGGTGGCGAGCCGTCGATTGCGGGCGAGTTGCCGTTCACTTTCATCGGCTGAAAGGGGGCGGGCATGACAGAAAAGCCGGTGAATTCGACGTCGAGAGCAGCGCGGGCGAGTCGCGTGCGGGCGGGCAGAAGCCGGTTCGGCGAGGCGATGCGAGTCTCAAAGGACCCAGCCCGGGAGGGAGTGGCTGGGGGCGGCCCAGAGACTTCAGGTCGGGACCGCTCGGCGGCATGCCGCGGCGGCGAGCGCGTCGCTCGCGGCCGCGGCGAAGCGACGCTGAACGCGCCGCATCCACGGACGGCCCAGACGGGTCACGATCAGCGCGGGCCGCGAGAAGGCGAGGATCTCGAAGGCGACCTCGTCGGTCCTCGGATCTCTCCGCAGAGAGAATCGCTCCTCACCGCACGCGACGTGACCTGCGAGCGTTCCGTAGGCGAAGGAAACCTCGTTCGTCTCGCCCGGCGGATCGATGCGATCGACGACACGGCAGGGATTCAGGAACCACACCCCGAATACCCGCGTCGAGGTTGCGACGATCTGGCTCGGATGGACGGGCTCCCGGGCCCCGTGGAGCTCGAGCCAGGGGATCTCGAAATGACGCCAGTCGAAGAGGGCGACGCGCGCGCGGGCAAAGTCATCGCGTCCGCGCCCGACCACGAATCGTCGGCGATCGAGGGTATAACGAGAAGCGAGCGCGGCGAGGTCATCGGGCCGGGCCGTCGCCCCGACCTCCGAATAGCTGAACGCCGGATTCGACCGTCCGAGCTCCGCCGAGATCGCGGCGGCATCGAGGCGAGCGAGTCGGATCATCTCACGATCCGGATGGCGGGCGCGAGAGCACCATCACCGGAATCTCCCGATTCGCCGCCCGTGCTCGATAGGCTGCGAAGTTCGCGAACGACTCCGCCATGCGCGCGAAGAGCCGCTCTCGCTCGGCCCCGACCGCCTCGCGCGCGATGCGCTCCTCGATCCCGACCCTGTATTGGACGATGACGCGCGGGTCGGCCTTCATGTTGTGGAACCAGGCCGGATGCGCGGGCGAGCCGCCCTTCGACGCGACGATGACCATGTCGTCGCCCTCGAAGAGGAAGGCGAGGGATGCCTTGCGCGGCCGACCGCTCTTCGCGCCCTTCGTCGTCACGAGGACCGTCTGGCCGGGCGGGCCCATCGAGAGGCGGCCCTTCGTGAGCGGAATCAAGACGCTGTCGATCCGGCGGCAGACGACGTAGTAGAAGATCCCGCCGAGCTTCGATGAGCTCGCGGCGACGCCGAGGCGGTTCATCCAGTCGAGGACCCGGGCCATGCTGCGAAGGGCCTCCTGCGGCGAGCGCGTCAGCTCGCGTCGTCGTCGACCTCGTCGACCGCAGCGACGTCCGAATCGCGGCGCTCGACCAGATAGCTCGATTGGCAGACCATGACCTCGGCGCCCGCCGCGTTCACGAGCGACGCCTGGCTCTTCACGATCCCGTAGCGGGGCCGCGAGCGGGACTTGCGCTTGTCGAGGCAGATCTCGCGGAGCGTCAACTCGTCGCCCGGCCGGACCGGCGTCGGGAACCGCATCTTCATGCCGAGCATCGCCGCCGCCTTGGTCTTCAGCTCGGCGGCGCGGGAGAAGATGAGCGACGAGATCGAGTAGGTATGGCAGGAGGACGCGCTGAGCCCGCCGAAGACGGAGTCCCGGGCCGCCTCTTCGTCGACGTGGAACGGCTGCGGGTCCCACTGCTCGGCGAAGCGGATGATCTCCTCCTTCGAGACGATGTGGCGGCCGACCTCGATCGGAAGGCCGACCTCGATGTCCTCGAAATAACGCATGGGCGTTGGGTAGCGCGGGGCGGGCAGAGGGACAATCGGCAGCGCCCCCGGCCGCAGTGGCCGGTGACCATGCGATTCGATCTCCGATGCGTTGGTCGAGCCTCGGGAGGGATTGCGTCGCGGATCGAGAATCGGGATTCTCGACGTTCGATCGAGTCGATCCGATGGAGCACCGATGTCTTCGACCACGCCGAGCCCGCTCTGGAAATCCCGCCCCGGCGCGCCGTACCCGGCGACCTTCGGCACCCAGCCGATCGACGACTTCATCCATCTCTCCGAGGGACTCTCGAACAGCTTCCTGATCACGACCTCCGACGGAAACATCGTCGTCAACACGGGCATGTTCTTCGAGGCGCCCTACCACAAGCAGAACTACGCGAAGATCGACCCGCGCCCACCGCGCTACATCGTCCTGACCCAGGGCCACGTCGATCACGTGGGCGGCGTCGATCACCTGCGCGGCCCCGGAACCCAGGTGATCGCTCAGGCCGGCAACGCCGAGCACCAGGCCTACGATCGACGGCTCGCGCCTTTTCGCGGTGCCCGTTCGGGCTTCGCCTTCAAGCGGGACAACGCGCGCGCGGTGAAGCAGGCCCTTGCGGATCACGGCACGCTCCCGCCCCAGGCCATCCCGACCCCGGACATCAGCTTCGACGGTCGCTTCACGTTCCAGCTGGGGGGACTGCGGGTCGAGCTGATCGGTGTAAAAGGGGCCGAGACGAACGACTCGCTCGTCGTCTGGCTGCCCGAAAAACGCATCTGCCTTCCCGGCAACCTGTTCGGCTGCCTCTTCGGTCACTTCCCGAATCTCGTGACCGTGCGCGGCGATCGCTATCGCGACGCGCTGACCTGTGCCGCAGCCTTCGAGCTCGTTCGAGACCTCGAACCGAGGCTTCTTCTCGTGGGCCACCATCAACCGATCGAGGGTGAATCGCTGATCCGGAGCGAGATCGAGCGCCTCCGCGATGCGACGCTCTGGGTCCACGACGAGACGGTGAAGGGGATGAACGCGGGCAAGACGCTTCATGCGCTGCTCGGCGAAATCAAGCTGCCGGAGCAGCTCGAGGTCGGCGAGGGCTACGGCACGGTCCGCTGGAGCGTGCAGGCGATCTGGGAGCACTACGCGGGCTGGTTCCATCACGAGTCGACGACCGAGCTCTACGGAGCCCCGCGGCGCGCGATCCACGGCGATCTCGTGGAACTCGCAGGCGGTGCGGCAGCCCTCGTCGAACGCGCCCGCGCGAAGCTCAACGCCGGCCGTTTTCAAGAGTCGATCCACCTGCTCGATATCGTCCTCTCGGAGCCCAAGCCGCCGGCGTCGGCCTTCGAGGTCGCGATCGCGGTCCACCGGGAGCTCGCGAAACAGAGCGTCAATTTCTGGCTCAGCGCCTGGCTCGGCGAACAGATCGACCGATTCGAGGGGCGTGCCAAGCAGGCTTGAATCGACGACCCGGGAACAGACGAACGGAGAAGCGCGAGATGGCGAAGATCGATTTCGATTTCAGTGGGGCGCAGGTCCTGGTGACGGGCGGCTCGAACGGCATCGGCCTCGGGATCGCCCGAGCGTTTCGGTCAGCGGGGGCCACGGTCGCGATCACGGGTCGCAAGGCGAAGGCTTCCGACTATTCCTCCGTAGACCTCAGCGACCTCGAATATCACCAGGCGGAGATGACGAACGAGGCCGACCTCGCTCGACTCTCCGCGTCTTTCGACCGGATGGACATCCTCGTCAACAACGCTGGCGCCTCATTGATGGCCGAGAACGAGTGGAAGCCCGAGGTCTTCGAGCGTGCGCTGCAGCTCCATCTCTTCGCGTCCTTTCGGCTCGCGGTCGCTTTCAAGGAGCGCATCGCCAAGAGCAAGATCGAGGGCGGGGGCAGCATCCTCAACATGGCGAGCATGTCCGCTTATCGCGCCGTCACGGTCGTGCCGGGCTACGGCGCAGCGAAGGCGGCGATCGTCCAGATGACGATGAACATGGGCGCGACCTGGGGACTCGACAACGTGCGCGTCAACGCGGTTGCGCCCGGGCTCATCCGAAGCGAGATGACGAAGGGCATGGTCGGCACGCCCTTCGAGGAGCCCGAAATCGACCGCACTCCGATGAAACGCTGGGGCACCCCCGAAGACGTCGCCCCCGTCTATCTGTTCCTCGCGAGCCCCGCCGCGAAGTTCATCACGGGCCAGACGATCCGCGTCGACGGCGGGCAGTCGGTCGCCTAGCCGGCATGACGCCTCGGCGCGGCCAGCTCGGGTGGCAGGAACATACAAGCCGCGCCGGCCGCTCGTGTCCAGGCGTTGCGGATCGATTCGTTGCGTCGAGCAGGTTGCCTATCATCGAGCGTCGTGCGGACGGCGGCGAGAGCTGTCGTTCGCACATCCGTGTCGCGACTGCGTGGACGCCCGTACGCGAGTCGCCCGTAGCCCCGCGACGCGGCAAGCTCGTGAGCCCTCGCTTTCGCGCGTCGGCGCGGCTTCGACGGATGTATGGCCATTCCCGACTACGTCCGCTGCGAGCCCGAGAAGACCCTCCTCCGGGTCCAATGCGACGCCTGCGGCCACACGACCGGCTGGTTGCTTTCTCGTGCAAGGGCCGCGTCTTCTATCCATCGTGCGGCGGTCGCTGCATGGGCGACACCGCGGCCTACCCGCGGCTGTTCGCCCCCCTCGAGCAGCTTGCGATGCTCGTCTTCGCTGTCGCCGCCGCGGTACAAGGGGATTCCGAGGAATGAGCCATCGTGGCGTGGTTACCCTCTCGGTATCACACGCAGGCTAATGGAGCCGCCGCTCTATTTTCTTGAAAGACCTACGTCCGATGGGAGGATCTCTAGGACCGATTCGCGCAGGATCCTCTGCATTTACTCGGCCGTAAACCGACGCCTGCGAGTGTTCGCCGGCACTTCCGTGTAGTGGGTCTTCATGGCGCATGCGGTCGTGAGCTCCGTGCTCGTGGTCTACAAAGATATTGCCGCGTAGGCGTGGCGCGATCAGGGTGAAGCTGGGCGGGGCAGAAAATGCCGCGCCCGCCCCACCCGGATGGCCTAGTTGGGCGTGATCACGGTGTCGATTGCATGGATCACGCCGTTATCCGCTTCGACGTCGGTCTTCACCACGGTCGCATCGTCGACCATGACCTTACCGCCGTTCACCTTAACCATGAACGTGTCGCCTTGCACAGACTTCACGGCGCCCGGCTTGACGTCTTTCGCCATGACCTTGCCCGCCACGACGTGGTAGGTCAGTACGGCTGCCAGTTTTTCCTTGTTCTGAAGCAGCGCGTCGAGATCGGCCTTCGGAATCTTGGCGAACGCCGCATCGGTGGGCGCAAACACGGTGAACGGACCCGGGCCCTTCAACGTCTCCACCAGGCCAGCGGCCTGGAGTGCCGTTGCGAGCGTATTGAACTGGCCGGCGGCCACGGCGGTGTCGACGATATCCTTGGCGAATGCGCCGGTCGAGAACAGGACAAGCGTAGCGATTGCAATAACGGTCTTTTTCATGGTAGTTGCACTCCAATCAGTCAGTGGGAAGGGCACCATCCGTGCGTATTCCGCCACGAATGAATGCCTGGGGGTCGTCGTACGCGATGATTTCTAGCAGTGGTGAAGACGAGCAATTCGTCCGCTCTACTGCCGAGCACGATGGCCTGTCTTTGGACTCTCGGTTTCCAGCGCACACGATGCAAGTCGAGCCTGGGTCTCGAAATTCCAACGCCGTCTGTGCTGCTCGACGCACGCCCCTTGAACCGATTGGGCCTGGGACCGATCCGGTCGCGCAGCCTCTCATGGGTCGACCCGCTCGGGCCGCAGGAGCAGAGCGTCGCGGGCCCATCACGGCGGGCGAGTGACGTCCGGCATCGTGACCGGGATCGACTCGACGCCGACAGCGCGACTGTGGCCGCTCGGCGCCGGCGAACGCTCTCGCGCAGCCAACCCTGTTCGGCGAAATCCCGAGCCCCGAACGGGTCCCCGAACGGCCGGGAAGTGGTCCCATTTACGGAGTGAACGGGTGGCTTGGCTCAGTCCTGACCACCAGCGCCGCGAAGGACTCGGCGATCGTACGCGTGAACGAAGCATTCACTAAGGTGATCGCCAACCGCTCAAAGCGCATGATCGAGAAATCGTCTGCTCTGCTGCGGGGCCGAGCCACCGAAAAAGCGACTCTCGCTGCACCACATCGTCGTATGCGAGAGCGAAGGAGTCTCGAAGGTCGCACCCTCAACTACGACAGCAATAATGGTCGCCGTCGGATTCCGAATCTCTCGGTATTTCTGACCTGCCGGGTGATTTTCCAACGATTTGATTTTCAGGAACAGACTTCATGAAAGAACACTGAGATCCAGCACAGTCAACTCCTCATCAGGTTGTCGATGACGGTGCCCTATCTACTCCTCCTACTCCTCGAGCGGTGCTTGCCGATCATGCAGAGTGCGGGCTTCGAGCGCAGCGTGCATGTCGAGCCCGAGAACCTACCTTCTGGCAAGACCAGATGGGTCAATGTACCGACCGGCGGCGAACGCCTGGGAGATCCGAGATGGTGCGGGTAGCGCTGGTCCAGGGAGCGAGCCGTGGGCTCGGCTTAGCTCTTGTTCGCGCCCTCTTGGACCGCGTCGACGTGGACCGGGTGGTCGCAACTTGTCGCGACCCAGAGGCGAGCGAGGGCCTCGCCCAACTTCGCGCGGAGCGTGGCGATGCGCTCGTGACAGTTCCTCTCGACGTCCGGGACGACAGGACGATTGCGGCCGCCGCCTCGCGCGTCGCGGACGACTGCGGCCCGAGAATCCATTGGCTCATCAACTGTTCGGGCGTGTTACACGACGGCCCAGGTCTTTTTCCGGAGAAGAAGCTCGAGGACGTCGACCCCGAGAGGCTGCGCGCCGTGTTCGAGGTGAACGCTTTCGGCCCGCTTCTCGTGGCGAAGCATTTCCTCGGCCTGCTGCGCCACGAGGAGCGGGCGGTGCTTGCGAACATATCGGCGCGCGTCGGTAGCATCGGCGACAACCGGCTCGGTGGTTGGTACGCGTACCGCGCCTCCAAGGCCGCCCAGAACGCGTTTACCCGCAATCTGGCCATCGAACTCGGCCGCCGGGCGCCCAACGTGATCTGCCTGGCGCTCCACCCCGGGACGGTCGACACAGACCTGTCGCGCCCGTTCCAGCAGAATGTTCCCGCCGGGCGTCTTTTTGATGCGAAGCGGGCGGCCGATCAGCTTTTGGGCGTGATCGATTCATGCACGGGCGACGACTCCGGTCGCTTCCTGTCATGGGACGGGCAGCCGATCCCGTGGTAGCGAGCCGGCCACGTCACTTGGTGCTTCGCCGAGCAGACCAGCTCGATCCCGGCGCCGCTGCCTTCGACGGATTCGACCCAGAATCCAGACACCGTCTGGATGGCGGAGGTCGAGCAGGAGGCGGCTCACATCCGCTGTCACGAGCTGCGGATTGCCGTTTCCTTCGCGTCCATGCGCCATTTCTGCGAAGCGCTACCGGAGCGGGGAATCCATGTGCACTACAGCGAGTCGCCTTTCCGACGCTCGCAGGATCGCGGCGCCGGACTCGCCTAGGTGTTCACGAAGGATGCGAGGAAGCTCTGCCCCGAAGAGCTACTCATCACGTGACCCGGTAATTTCCGTGTGCTCACCTCGCTCGCAGAAGTTTCGAGCGAGCTCGACCTGAAGCTCGCGATGCGAAAGGATCGGAGCTTCCACTCCGACCCCGCGGAGTTCTTGGCCTGGGCAGACAGCCGCAACAGCTCGTCCCTGGGAGCATCTTGAATGCGATGCGCCGCAACCACGGCATACTCATGGGCTACGACGGCGAGCCCGAGGGCGGACGCTGAAACTTCGACGAGGACAATCGCAACACACGCGGGATGAGTTCGTAAGGGGACGGCGGTGCCAGGCGAAGAGCTCCGCGCCCGGATCGACGGCGGGGACGGGGGGTCTGATCCTCGGGCCACGAACACCGCGCCGGCGCCGCAAGAAACGCTGTCACATCTCGCCTACAGGTGGTTTGCCCGGCAGAGGTGTCGCACGGGGGGCGTCGATGTCCCGCACCCGCGACGGAGCTCGCCAGTCCCCCCGGTTGCCTTTGCGGCGGCTGATTCTCTAGGGTCTTGGTATTGGAGGCTTCTCATGACTCGCAAGATCAGCTCCGCGGTCGCCACGCTGGCACTCCTGTTGGGAGGCGGCTCCGCCGCCTACGCTAAGCCCGTGACGTACATCCTCCAGACACCCGGCGTCGTCTGAGGCGGCACCTCTGCGGCGGCCCGTGTGGCTGTCGAGAAGGTAGAGCACCTCGAGTCCGTCCTCGTCGACATGAACGCGCACACGGTGACCGTGACCTTCGACGATGAGAAGACCGAGCTCGCTGCCATCGAGGCGGCGCTCAACGACGCTGGTTTCACTGTGACGGACGAGAAGAAGCTCGACTGAGCCTTTGAGCCTCCCGATGCCTCCCACGAAGAAAATCCGCGCCGTCCGAGTTCATCGCTTCGGTGAGGACCCGCGGATTGACGAAATCGCCGCGCCGGCTCGGCCTGCGACCGGCGAGATCCTGATCGACGTCTCCGCGGTCGGGGTCGGCGCATGGGACCTCGGCGTCGCCGAAGGGAGGCTCAGCCAGTGGCTTCCCAGCGATGGCCTGCCATTCACGATGGGTGCGGAGCTGTGCGGCCGAATTCGTGAAATCGGCGCCCAAGTCGAGGGCTTCAGGCTGGGCGACCGGGTGATGGCCAACCCCGGAATCGTCGGGGCGTGGGCCGACCGCGTGCTTCTGAAGGCGTCCGCCTGCGGCCGAGCGCCCCGAACCGCCAGCGATGCAGAGGCGGCGGCCATTCCGGTCCGCGCGCTCGCCGCCTGGCAGGCGCTCGATTTGCTCGACCTGCCGAATGAATCGACGCTGCTGATCGTTGGCGCGGGCGGGGCGGTCGGGCGCGCGGTGATCGAGATGGCGCGTGGGCGCGGCCTGCGCGTGATCGCGATCGCCGGTGCCGGGGCTCTTGAGCCGCTCCGTCGGCTCGGCGCTGGTGTCGCCGTCGACCATCGCACGGATTGGGGACGCCTAATGGCGCCCGCCGCGCCGCGCGGCGTGGAGGCGGCGTTGGTCCTCGTCGGCGGCGAATCGCTCACTCGTGCGCTCGACCTCGTCCGCGACGCAGGACGGGTCGTCACGACGATCTCGGGCGCGGCCCGCACTGAGGCACCGCGAGGCATCTCGATCCAATTCCTCCCGATGAGGAGCACGCTCGGCGCACTCGACACGATCGCTGATCTGGTCGAGCGGGGCGGGCTGACCACGCCGATCGAGCGAACTTTCGCTTTCGAGGAGGCACCGGCCGCCCTCGACGCGATGCGCTCGCTCGATCGCGCCCCTGGCGAATTTGTGCTTCTTTCGTGATTTTCAAACGGCCCGTCCCGTTCGTGGACTAGCGGCCGCTTTGGTGCTGCTGGAGCACCCAACCCTGCCCGGCCAGGCCGGCCTGCGGCAGTGTCCTCTGCTGGCTCAGCGCTTCGACGAGGCCTGGCAGATCGGGCACGGCCTCGGGAGAAGTCACTTCAAATAACAAGCAGTCAGTCGCAACGTCCGAAGTCTGCGATTCGTCCTCGGCCCGGAGAATTGAGGCTCGTGCAGGTGTCTCTGTCGTCGGAGCCGGATGGTGAAGATCTCGTCGTCCGGATCTGGAAAGGGCTCGGGGCCGGCAAGAACGCCGGGCGACTCCACACTCGCTGGTGCGATCTCACCGGAGGCGTAGCGTGGATTCACCCCGCCCCGATTCGCGAAACGCGGGCCACGACACCGCCTGTGCGATCACCTATTGGCCGATGCGCGCCGGGGCGGCGGGCGACGCGGACGAAGCTGGAGCAGGCGAATGAAAAACCCACAGGGACGGCGGTCGTACGACCCACCCGGCCCTGGGTTCAAGCGGGCCGGCGCAACATCTTCTGGACTTCGGCCACGTGCATTTCCTCGCTCGCGATCATCTTGCGGGCGTACTCCTCCAGCGAGATGCTGGCGTCCCGCGCGATCTCGAGGAGCTCGCGGTAGCGATCCAGTCCAGCGGACTCGTGCTCCAGCGCCTCCTGCAGGATGTGGTCGATGTCGTGGTGGCGGCTCTCGAGCAGCTTCCCGATCGCCAGCGACGGGTGGCCTCCGAGCGCCGTGACGAACTCCCCAGCCTCGGCGGCGTGGAGAAGGGATTCGTCCGCTTGCGCGCGCATCCATTTCACGATCGGGATGCGGGCGTGGCCATAGATCATGAACGAGTAGTGCATGTAGCGCACGACGCCGGCGAGCTCCGTCTCGAGGATCGCGTTCAGGGCGTCGATGGATTTATTCGTGTCAAGTGTTCTCATGCCATTCTCTCCCCAGCCAATCTATCGCGGTCGTTGCCACAAGTTGAGCTTCGCCCCGTCGGATGAACTGCTCGTTCACGCCATTTCGTTCATCGGCGCAAGCCGCGGCGCAAAGGTTGTATCAGGATGACGCCCCAAGGATTCATGAGGGTCGATTCCGACTCTAAACTCTACGGCCCACCCCAATTCATCCTGACTCCGAAGGCGGGATTTCCGCTTGTTGGAGGTGACTGGGCTTTTCGCGACTCATTTCGATTCTAGCTACTCAACCAAGCGATGTCGCCACACAGAGCCTTCAGATGCCCAAACGGCGCAGTCAGATAACGCCCGTGGACGCTCCTACGAACATTTTGACCATAACCACGTCCGCTGCGGAGTGCTCGTCCGCAACGAGCAACGCGAAATCGTAGGTGCCCAAGGCGTCGTACTCTGTTGACCGGGAGGGGTCACATCCAACAAACGCATACGCCGCCGACTGGCTGCACGGCCATCTTCTCGACGGTGACCTCGCCAGCAATCATCTCAGCTGGCAATGGGTGGCCGGCACAGCCAGTTGCAAGCCGTACCTCTTCAATGCCGATAATTTGGCCCGCTATGCACCCACGTCGTGGCACAGCCCCGACAGCGTAATCGACACCTCCTACGAAACGCTCGACCGCATGGGCGCGCCAGCCGACGCACTCATCGGCTCACCAAGTCGTCTCGCAGCGATACGACCTCGGCTTGACGGCCCTCGAGGCGGCGGCCGTCCGTTGGCCGCGACGTCTGGCTCGTGCATCCCTGGCGCCTCTGCGAGCTGCCGGCTGCGTTGCCGGCTGGCACGGTGGTGATCGGCGTCTTCCTGGACGAGTTTCACCGCGATTTTCCGTGGAGCGAACGGCGCTGGCACTTCGTGGGCAGCCTGGATGGCCGAGATCGCCGCCGAGCGCTGGCACGGGAACGCAGCCACCCGGGGGTGCTGCAATCAAGGGCCCGCAGTGTGCGCAGCGCTGCCGAGCCTCACCTCGAACCATGGTTGCAAGTTTGGCCGTGTGCGAGGCCGAGCCAGCGCTGTTCCCACCAGTGATTCGTCGCTGCGCCTCCTTCTCGCAATGGTGGGCCCGCGTCTCACGCGACCTGGACTCTGCCGCGGACCTGCTGGCCGTCAACGAGGGGTCGGCATGAACACCGAGCCCTTGAACGAGCCCCTCGAGCGTCGCCACCACGCGCTCGAGGAGAGGGCGAGCTCGCCGCCTAGGAGAGGCGGCACGGTCGTGCCGGGCCTACGGCGCCGCGAACGTGGCCGTCTTTAACGGAAAAACTGCTCGAGCGGGGAAGCTACTCGTGGAGCCCACCGCGCCAGCCCGGCCCTAGCGAGACTGCGCGTTGCGCTTCGAATTTTGCTCGATCGGCGCGGAGCGCCTACCGAGATTCCGGTAGATCGATTCCGCCTGGCGCCTAACGCACGACCGTTGATTCGGTCGGTCTACCTGAATTCGAGGGCGCGAATACCTGGATCGTGCTTCGGGAACGTGGGCTCGATCGGCTAGAAAAACGCGTGGGGTTGAGGGAGGCCCGTTTCTGAGCACCAGAAATCGATTGCAACGGGAGCTCGCAGAATTCGAGATCGAGCTGGAAGTCGCAAAGGCGCTGCTGGGCGATGTCGAAAGCGAGTGCTCGGCGGAGCTTGCGGTACGCGCTCGCGAACAGCTGGCCACTCTGCAGAGGGAGATCGGCAGCCATCGCTGCAATTCCCGGTGGTCCCGATCGGCAGAGCAAGATCAAGAGGTCCGCGAGATCGCCCTCGCGCCCAGCGCGAAGAAGGATGGGAAGCTCGCGAAAGCGAGCTCGTAGCTTCCTTTTGCCGCTTTATGATCGTCGTTGGCGGGTTGCGAGCCTGCGACGATCCAATCCCGGAACACCAGTTCGTCCTTCCCTTTTGCCCGCGCTCTTGACCGTCGTAGCCTTTTCGCTGACGACCCCCGGAGTGGCTTGGTCGGACGAACACGGTCGACACGACGAGGGCGATGGACCGATGCCCCTCGCCATGGCCGGCAGCGTCTTCGGCGGCGCTCTCTGGCTCGCCTCGACGCCGTTCTGCCTGCTGCTTGCGCCGAAGTATATCTTCGACAGCTTCGATGCGATGGTCGCGTCACCCTGGCGAGCGGCGATCGGCGAAGAGCGCCGAGCGGTCGCCGAGCGCTCCGGCTCGAAGTCGCATCACATCGCGGCCTGCCTTCGCTTCGGCCCATACGCGATCCTGGTTCGCCCTCGCGCTTCTCGCGGGAGCGAGTCGTCAGCGAACGACTCACGGCACGGGTTGGCAGGCCGGACAGAGGTAGAGCCTCCTACCTGCCGAAGAAATCCGTTCGATCTTGACGCCACACTCCCAGCACGGCAGGCCGTCGCGCGTGAACACCAGGTGCCGCCAGACACGACGCGGACGCCCTTCGAGGCGCAGTCGGGCTACACGCTCCGGCTCGTTGGTGACTCCAGCACCCCGATAGGAGCGCTTCGCAATCCGTAAGATTGCGGCCGCGAGCCGGTGACGCCGTTCCGGGTCGAGCGTGCCGGGACGCTCCGCAGGATGCAGCCGGGCCTCGAACAGGATGTCCGCGCGAAGGTAGTTCCCGAGTCCTGCCACGAAGCGTTGGTCGAGCAGAAGCGCACCGAGCGCGCGGCCGCGAAAGGTCCGCGATGCCAACCGATCGTCGAGCGCAGCGACCTCGAGTTCGGGATCGAGCGCATCAGGACCCAGCGCGGCGAGGAAGGGATGGCGATCGAGATGCGCTGCCTCGAGCACGTCGATCTCCGACGCGCTGTAGAGCAGAGCGGAGTGTTTCTCGTTGTCGATCGAGAGGCGCAGGCTGCGTGCCGTTCGAGGTCGGTGGCCCGCGCGCATGAGGTACCAGCGCCCATAGAGCTGATTGTGGCTGTAGACGACGAGGCCGTTTGCGAAGCAGGTGAGCAGCGCTTTGCCGCGCGCGCGCACGTCGACGACGATTCCGCCGACCAGAAGCGGCACGTAGTGTTGAAGATGCGGGAAGGCGAACTCGATGGCCGCCGCTTTCCGACCTGCCAGCGCCCGGCGGAGACGGTCCGCTACACGGTGGGTTTCGGGTCCTTCCGGCATGGCCACTCCCGTTCCGACGCGCCGCTCCGGACACGCGCGCCGCAGGCGATCTCGGGGCGCGAGCGCCCGGGTTCGAACCAGCCGATCAGGTGCTCTTTTTCGACCAGGACACGCAGTGGCCGACAGAGAGAACGACGCCCTTCTGGAAGAGCACGCACCTTCCTTTCGGCGTGGCCCCCCCCAGATAGAGGGCACAGTTCGCGCAATTCGCCCCCTCGACCGCCGACTGGTTCACGTAGGAGATCGCTTTGACGAGCGCCGCGTTGTCGGCGATCTCGTTCACCAGCGTTCCCTCTTCGGCGCGCGCAGCGCGAACGCCGATGCCTGCGCCGCCGATCGCGAGCGCAACGCCGATTCCGACCCGTCCGAGCTCTCGCCGCGTGATGCGTCCGAAATTCCGTTCCGTCATCTTTTTTCTCCCTGTTTGAGGCCGATCCCACGGATCGCGCCCTGGACCCTGGCCACGTGTGCACCGGTCTCCGTCATGCGCCTACCCCATCGATCTGGATCAGGTCGCTCGAGGATCGACGGCCGTCGAATGCCCCGCTGAGCATCTTTCGCCTGAGATATGCGTATTGCTCGAGCAGGGGCAGACCTTTGGGACATACGTCTTGGCAGCCCATCAGGCCGACGCAGCCAAAGACACCGTTCTCGTCGGAGACGACCTCGAACCAGTCCTCGTCCTTTCGCTCATCGCGCGGATCGCGCATGAAGCGGGCTATCCGGTTGAGACCCGCAGCGCCGACGAAGTCGGGGTTCAAGTTGGCGACTCCGCAACCGGCGATGCAGCAGCCGCACTCGATGCACCGCTCGCCTTCGTAGATCGCCTGCGCGAGATCGGGGTCCATCCTCTCTTCGCGCGACTCCGGATCAAAAGGAACGCTCTCGTGGATCCACGACTCGACGCGCTCCGCCATGCCACGGAACCAGCTGCCGGTATCCACGGAGAGATCGCCGACCAGCTTGAAGACGGGAAGTGGCCGCAGCTGGATTCGCTCCGGAAGCTCTCTCGTCAGAGTGCTGCAGGCCAGACGCGGCCGTCCATTCACGAGCATCCCGCAGGATCCGCAGATGGCCGAGCGGCAGGCGAAGTCGAATTGAAGACTCGGGTCCTGCTCCTCGCGAATCTGGTTGAGCGCCAGATAGAGAGTCATGAAGGGCTGCTCTACGAGGTCGAATGTCTGGAAGTGGGGTGCAACGTCGCGTTCTTCCGGGTTGAAGCGGAAGATTTCGAGATGGAGTGTGCGCGGGATCTCGAGCTGGATCGTCTGCGAGCTCATTCGTTTCTCTCCGGTCGGATGGGTCGGTCTTCGTGGCCTCGCCAGGCGCCCCACTGCATGCGGCTGCCCATCGGCTCACGTGTCGGGAGCGACCCCGCCTCGGTCATTGCCGACTTCACTTCCGCGTTGTAGGACTCGATCGAGAGCTCCATGGGCTTCTGCAGCGACTGCCCGTATCCCCGATCGCCCGGAGGAAGATCGATCAGCCCGACCGGCTCGTAACGGAGCACCGGGGCGTTCGCGTCCTGCGACCAGCGGGCCAGGGTTCGATTCAACCAGCGGCCGTCGTCGCGCGCGGGATGATCCGTTCGGCTATGAGCCCCCCTGCTCTCGGTCCGTTCGAGCGCGCCGAGCGTCGTGATCCGTGCGAGCTTGACCATGCCCTCGATCCGCAGCGCCGCCGTCAGCTCGGGATTCAAGCCCGGCGCTCGACAGCGGAGACCGACTCGGGCGATCTCCCGGTGCAGCGCCTCGAGCTCGGACAGGGCCTGCTCGAGCTCTGAGCCAGTCCGGAAGACGCCGACCTTGAGATTCATGATCTCGCCCATCGCATCTCGAATCCGGTAGACGTGTGCCCCCGTCGACGGTCGATCGAGCCAACTCTGCAGCCGCTTGCGCGCGTCGACGAGGAAGCGCGTCGCCAGCTGCGTGTCGACCGAGAGGCTCTCGCTCTGCGCGAACGCGGCCACGCGACGGCCGACATAGCGGCCCGCCACCACGGTCTCCGCAAGGCTGTTTCCGCCGAGCCGGTTGAAGCCGTGAAGATCCCAGCACGCGGCCTCGCCCACCGCGAAGAGGCCGCGCATTCCGTACGCCTCGCCGTCCTTGTTCACGCGGACTCCGCCCATGGAGTAATGCTGGATGGGTCGCACGGGGATCAGATCCTTCGCGGGATCGATTCCGTTGAAGTCTCGGCAGATGTCCCAGACCTCGCGGAGCTTGGTCCTGAGATGGGTCTCGCCCAGATGCCGCAGGTCGAGCCAGAGATGGTCCCCCGAGACGCTCTCGACGCCGAGGCCCCGCTTGATCTGATCCATCATGTGGCGCGACACGACGTCGCGACTCGCCAACTCCTGCTTCTCGGGCTCGGCTTCGACCATGAATCGCTTGCCCTCGCGGTTCAGCAGATGGCCGCCATCGCCGCGACACCCTTCGGTGACGAGGATTCCGCTCGGAACCAGTCCGGTTGGATGGAATTGAACTGCCTCCATGTTGCCCAGCGGTACGACGCCGGTCTCGAGGGCGAGTACCGCGCCGGATCCTTCATTGATCGTGGCGTTGGTCGTGTAGCGTCCGTAGATACGGCCGTGACCGCCCGTCGCGATCACCGTGGCTCGGGCGAGCCAGGTCGACAGTTGACCGGTCCGCAGGCAACGGACGACTGCGCCCCAGCAGCGGCCGGCGTCGTGGATCAAGCTGACTGCCTCGATTCGATCGACCACGTTCACGCCGAGCCGAACGACCTCTCCATCGACGGCATAGAGGACGGCGTGGCCGGTTCCGGCGCCGGCGTAACAGGCGCGCCACTTGGCCGTACCGCCGAAGTCGCGGTGCATGATCAGCCCGCCCTTCTCCTCGGGTTCGTCGATTTCGACCTTCTTGCCTTTCACGAAGTAGGTATTTTTGCCGGGTCGCACACGGGTCCAGGGCACACCCCAGTGCGCGAGTTCCCGCACGGCGATCGGCGCCTCTTCGGCGAAGATCCTCGCGACTTCCTGGTCCGCGCCCCAATCCGAGCCGCGTACCGTATCGAGGAAGTGCCAGGTCGAATCGTCCCCCTCGGCCTTCACGCAGTTGCCGAGCGAAGCCTGCATACCACCCTGCGCCGCGCAGCTGTGACTTCGTCGCGGCGGAACCAGCGAGAGCAGCGTCACGTCGTGACCTGCCAGTGCCGACTCGATGGCACAACGTTCGCCCGCGAGCCCGCCTCCGATGATCAACACGTCGGTCGTCTGGATCGGCATGCGGTTCAGTCTCCGAGCAGGAAGGCGAGCGGCGGATCGATCCAGCCAGCCAGGACGATGAGGGTCAGTAGGCCGAGTCCGAGAAAGCTGAAGAGAATGACATGCTCGATCCGGCGTAGGGTCACACGGCCCAACCTCGCGCCTATTCCCCATTTCACGGCGAAGCGATAGAGACCGGTGCTCGCGTGGAATTCTACGCAAAGGAGCATCACCGCGTAGAGCGCCCAAAGGCCCGAGCCGACACGCGCTCGAGTCGAGACCGCTTCGATTCCGACAGTGAGCCCGAAAAGCCCGGTGAAAACGTCGAGCCCGATCAACACGAGATGAAAGCTGCCGAGCACGAGCAACGCCATTCCCGTCCAGACTTGCCAGATCCAGAGCGACGACTCGACGTGTGCGCCGAGCGCGCCCTGACTTCCACGAAGCGGCTCCGTTACTTTGCGCAGTCGACGGCGATCGCGGATCTGGGCCGGGATCTTGCGACTGGCCATCACGGCATGGATCAGGAAGAGGCCGCTGATCGCGACTACCGTCGGCTGCGCGATGTACAGGTCCTCGAGTCCCCCGGCCAGCGCGTCGAAGCCTCGGGTTCCCGTCAGGATCGATCCAACGAGGAACATGTGGCCCCACATGAAGGCGGTGAGGGCGACTCCGCTGAGACCACTGATGAGCTCGTAGCGGACCTGTCGGCGCGCTTCGAGGAGGCTACTGGAAGGTCTCCGCCCGATCTGGAAACGGTCGCGTGACGGAAGACGGGTGGTGGGAGGGGAAGTCGAGCTCGACATACTCGGACCCTAGGTTTGCGGGCGACCTGTTCAAGTACCATCATCATTTTTGTCGAATAATGAGGCTCGATGTCGATCGCGGGCGACACGGTCGACCCGCTGATCAAGAATCGGAGCCGATTCATCCCCTTACCGCGGCCGTTTTCTGCCCAGCCGCGAATCGCCCGCTAGGGTCCTTGGATTACCGGAGATCAATGTATGGCTCGAAAGTAATGGAAGCGGGGCAGAAGCGAGACCTCGGAAGGGTGCTGGTCACAGGCGCCACCGGTTTCATCGGCTACGCGGTTGCACGCGGTCTCATTCGACGTGGTCTTCGGCCGCGGCTCATGGTCCGCCGACAAGAACGAGGCCGTGTGCTCTCGTACCTCGCCGCCGATCTCGTCTACGCGAATCTCCTCCGTCCGGAGAGCCTTGCCCGTGTGGTCGAGGGCGTGGATACGGTCTTCCACCTCGCGGCGCGTGCGACGTTCGAGCGCTACGACCGTCTGCGTCCGACGATCGTGGACGGGTCGGCCGAGCTGATGAAGGCGGCAACACGCGCGGGTGTGAAACGATTCGTCTTTGCAAGCAGCCTGCTGGTCTACGGGAGCACGGACTCCGAGATCGACGCGTCGACGCCCACCCACCCCCAGATCGGCTATGGAAGGGCCAAGGTCGAGGCCGAGGAGAGGCTGCGGCGCGAGGCATCGCCCGCCATGGAGCTGGCCATCCTCCGACTTCCCCATGTCTACGGCGCGCGAAGCTTCTTGTTCGATCAGCTGAAGAAGGGGTTCCTTCTCTTCCCGGGATCCGGGGAGAACGTCTACTCCCATCTGCACGTCGAGGACGCCGCCGACCTACTCATCGAGGTCGCCACGCGCGGCTGGACGGGAACTTCCCCGGTAGCGGACGATGACCCAAGCACCTGGAACGACTTCTTCAGCGTCCTCGACGAGTTTTATCCAGCAATGCGCTTGCTCCAGCTGCCGGCCTCGCTGGCGATTGCGGGCGCGACGGTGCTCGAGGCGGCTCTCGCCTGGCGCAAGCGCCCGACGCTCTACACCTCCGACACGGTCCGCGGGTGGCTGCTGAATCTCCCGGTGCGGCGTCGCCTGGTCTGGCAGGAGCTCGGACTCGAGCCCCGGTATCCTTCGATCGATTCAGGCATCCCGGCGAGCCTCGATGATGCGGTGTCGTTTCGTTGGCTCCATGCGACGGCAGATCGATCGAATGGGTGAAGCGTCGAAATTGCTGCCGCGGGTCGCGGCCCGTCGCGTGGCCGTGGCGGGGGCGACCGGCTTCGTGGGTCGTTCCCTGATCCAGGTCCTCTCCAAGCGTCACGCGGTCGTTGCGCTCGGTCGCGGCGTGAGCGAGGAGCCCGCTGTAGGGAGCGATGCACTCGAACCGTCCGTTCGTTGGCGGCGGTGCGATCTCTTTTCCCTCTACGAGACCGAAAAGGCCCTCGAAGGCGTCGACGTGGCCTATTACCTGGTCCACTCGATGATGCCGTCGAGTCGGCTGACCCAGGGCCACTTCCAGGACCTCGACCTGCTGCTCGCGGACAACTTCGGACGCGCTGCCGGAAATGCAGGCGTAAAGCGCATCGTCTATCTGGGCGGTCTGGTCCCCGAGATCAAGAAGGGTCTGTCCCGACATCTGGCCAGTCGTCTCGAGGTCGAGCGGGTGATGGGCGGCTACGGAGTGCCGGTCACTGCAGTCCGCGCAGGGCTGGTAGTGGGGCGCGGAGGCTCGTCGCTGGAGATTCTCGTCCGGCTCGTGGGCCGGCTCCCAGCCATGATCTGCCCACGCTGGACGGGCTCGCTCTCCCAGCCCATCGCTCTGGACGACGCCGTCGAGCTCTTGGCCCGTTGTCTCGACGTAGAGGAGACGACCGGGCGCGTCTGTGAAGTCGGGGGCCCCGACGTTCTCTCCTACCGCGACATGATGCGTGAGACGGCGCGCGTGATGGGCAAGCGCCGCTTCATGATCCCCGTTCCGTTCGTCACGCCTGGGCTCTCCCGCCTGTGGGTCTCCCTGGTGACCCAATCCCCGAAGGCTTTGGTTGCCCCGCTGATCCAGAGCCTGCGTCATCCCATGGTGGCCGAGGACCGCTGGCTGCAGGAAGAGCTGGGACTTCCCGGCAAGCCGTTTGCCGAGGCCCTGGCAGACTCGCTGCGTCCCGAGCGGTTGGCCCAACGGCCGACAGCGCGTTCGGTGCAGAGGCTGCCGCTTCCGGCCGGTCGAGATGCGCTCTGGCTGACCGCCGAATTCGTGGCCTGGCTGCCGCTCGGCATGCGCGGGCTCGTGCGCGTCGCCCGGAGCGAGACCGGCCTGAGCTTCTTCGCGTTCGGACTTCCCTGGCCTCTGCTGGAGCTGACCTTTCGCCCCGATCGCAGCGGTTCCGACCGCGCGCTCCTGGAGGTGAGCGGCGGTCTTCTGGCAGGCAAGACCGACGGGTTCCCGCGGCTCGAATTTCGCACCATCCCCGACCGCAGCGGCGCGCTGGCCGCTGTCCACGATTTCGGACCGCGGCTGCCCTGGTGGGTCTATACGCGAACCCAGGCCTACGGCCATCTTTGGGTGATGTGGCGCTTCGGGCGACATCTCGACCGGATCATCCACGGGGATCCTGCTGCATCGGCGGACACGGCCTGAGACCGTGGTCCAAGACTCGTCGTGGGCGGAAGACGATGAAGAGTCTCCGCTGTACCTGATCTTGCCCCATGCGCCTCGCGACTCGTGCGCAGGGTTCGACGACCCGACTAACGTGCCTCGGACGACCAGCGCAACCGCCACGACCGCAGCGCACTCACGAGCCGCCGAGCCGTCTGGATCCGTTCGTCTGGATCTTTTGCGATGCAGCGCATGCATAGGTCCTCGAGCTGCTTCGGGATCTGGCGATCATCCTTCGCGATCGTAGAAGGACGCGGGGGCGTCACGTTCTTGACCTGGTGGATCAGATCCTGGATGTCGTCTCCCTTGAGCATCGCGTTGCCGGAGAGGATTTCATAGAGAATGACGCCCATGCTGTAGATGTCGGTGCGGTGGTCGAGCTTCGGCGAGGTCTCGATCTGCTCGGGGGACATGTAGTGGAGCGTGCCCTGGAGACGGCCCTGGGCGGTCAGGGAGGGGTCCTTGCTGAAGAGCAACGGCAGGTCGGGGACGGGGGTCGGCGCTTCGTTCCAGACCTTCGCGAGACCCCAGTCGAGGAGCATGACTTCGCCGAAGGGCCCGGTCAGGATGTTCGGGGGCTTGATGTCGCGGTGGACGACGCCGTGGGTGTGGGCGTAGTCGAGGCAGTTCCCGATCTGGATCAGGATCGTCACCATGCGGTGGAAGCCGTAACCGTCGACGGGCGCCGTGCCGTCGGCTTTTCCCATGTCGAGAATCTCGCGCAGGGTGTATCCCTCGACGAGCTTCATCGTGAAGAAATAATGCCCGCGACTGTCTCGCGAGAGGTCGTAGACGGGGATCGTGTTGGGATGCTGGAGCATGGCCGTCACGCGCGCCTCGCGCAGGAATCGCTTGCGTTCGAAGGGGTCGTCGGCGAGGGAGTCGAGCAGGCTCTTGTGCGCGACGGTGCGCGAGAGGTGGTAGTCCTTGCAGGACTGGATCACGCACTTTCCGCCCGTCGCGACGAGCTGGAAGTTCGTGTAGCGAAGCCCCGTATTGACGACGTGATCGGGGAGCTCGACGTCGGTCTCTTCGAGATAGACGACGGGGTATTTGTCTTGCGGATGCGGGAACAGGGGCTCCTGGGCCATGGCGTCGCTCCTCTACGCGCGCCGGATCCTAACCCAGATCGAGCGGTCGTCGGGCAGGTGGATGTCGCCGCGACGGGGCGAGCGTTAATCTTCGCCGCGGGTTCGAGCTCCAAAACCATGCCGGCGCGATGGGACCCTGTCCCCGTGATGTCGGATCGGTCCATCCCGGGGTCACAAGTCGTTTGCTGTCGCGCCGTCCCACTCGCTCTCGTTGCTCCGGATCCGGACTCATTCGCTTCGTCGGGGCGATGCTGCTGCTTGGCAACCTCGACGCGCGGATCGCCTCGGCAGACGACCGCTCGCTCGGGCTTTCTCTTGCCCGGGATGGTCGCTGTGAATCAGCGCTCGAATTACTGGTCCCCCTCCGCACGCGGCCGGCCCGCGACGCGGAGCTCGAGCGGCTCGCCGGCGAGTGCGCGATTCGGCTGAAGCGATTCGAGCTCGCCGTCGGGGCCCTCGAAGCCGCTCGATCGCTCGAGCCCGGAGCGCCCGGGCTGGATCTGCGCCTTGCGCAGGCGTACTACCACCAGGGGCAGCTCGACCCGGCCGAAGCGGCGCTCGAGCGCGCCGCGGCGGCGGGCGCTCGAGATGCCGAAGTTCTGCTCTACTCGGGGCTCGTCGCGTTCGACCGGGGCGACGATGTGCGCGCCATCGAGCAGCTCTCCGCCGCCGCCGCCGATCCCGACGATTCGGTCGAGCCGATGGCATCCTTCTTCCTGGCGCGCGCACAGCAGCGGGCCGACGATCTCTCTCGCGCCCGCAGGAGCTTCGAGCAGGTCGTCGAAGGTTATTCCGGGTCGGCCTGGGCCGAGCAGGCGACACGCTCGATCGCTCGTCTCGACGAGGGCGAGGCACTCCCCGTCTGGGCCTCGCTCGAGCTCGGATTCGAAGCCGACGACAACGCGCTGCTCCGGGGCCGCGGCGTCGGGCGTCCGGGCGAGATCTCCGACGAGAGCGACGTACGCGGGTACTGGTTCGTCGATGTCGGCTCCCTCTGGCTCCGCCGCTCGAGTTGGAGCGCTGGCTCGTCCCTTCGCTACGCCGGGTCAGAGAACGCCGAATTCGAGCGTTTCGACACACATTCCCCGGGCGCCACGCTCTGGCTGGACCACGCCCTGGGCTGGCAGCAGAGCACTTTGCGCCTGCAGTACGACGCCGATGTCGCATGGATCGATGCGACGAGCAATCCCTTCGTCGTGAGCCATCTCTGGACGGCCTCGATCTTCAAGCCGTGGCAGGCGGGCGGAGCGACGACGCTCTCGACCGGAATCGGCCTCGACGACTACCTCTACGAACGCCGAGATCTCGCCGTCGAAGACTTCGGGCTCCCAGGGAATTGTCTTCCCTGCAGTCCGAACGGGATCGACGAGGTCGAGGCGACGAATCGGGATGGCTTCGGTCCGATCGTGAATCTCGTCCACCGCCAGCCGCTGCCCGAGCTGTCGGTTCCGGGGCTGAGTCAGCCCTGGATCGAGGGCAGCTATCGCTATCAGCTCTTCATCTCCCAGGGCCGCGAGTACGACCACCAGCGCCATCAGCTCGAGCTCGCGGCCGGCCTTCGCCTCCCGCTCGCCATGGACCTGTCGGTGCGCGGGCGTTATGCGTACGTCCCGTACGCCAATCGCTCGATCTTCCCGGATCCGTCGGACGTGCCCGACACCTCGAACACCGCCTACTTCCTCGATCCGAGCGCGCGGCGGGAGCAGGAGACCGGTGTGCGCGTGCAGCTCCAGCGTGCATTCGGGGAGCATGTGCTCGTCTCAGCCCGTTGGAGTCGCACGAGGAATCGCTCGACCGCAGACGTCTTCGACTACACCCGCAACCTCTTCGGCGTCTCGGTCCGGATCGGCTGGGGCGGCTAGGGATGGCCGCCGCGGCGGACCCGCCGACCGGGTCGATCGTCTCGAAGTGCATGGCATCGAAGGGAAAGGGCGCGTCGACCGCGCCCTGAGCTGGTAGAATCGCGGAATGACGAGATCGATCCCCGCCGCGGCCTTCGTCTTGACGCTCTTCACGCTCGTTTCTCCCGTCACGGCAGGCGCGGCAGAGAGCCAGCCGAACCTCGCGCCGCCCGGTCAGTGCGCCGAGCCGCGCGCGGCTGCGGGCGCAGGCGCGGGCGAGAGCTTTGCGGTCGTCGGGCCGACTTCCTCGCTCTTTGATCCCCGCGACGTCGCGGCCGCGCCGCCCGAGAGCGGTCCCCGGAGTCAGGGACCGCCGGATGCTCGGGCACTCGTGCGGCCGGGGTCCTGTGACCAGCCCGGATCGGGCTGCGGGGCCGTCGTTCCGACGCGGCCCGAGGTCGTCGTCCCCCCGATCGATCCCGGCGTGCGCCCCCCGCGGGTCTCTCCGTAGGTGAGTGAGTCGTCGACGCCGCCGGACGGCGACGATGGGCGGTGGCTCCGGGCGGTGGCCCAGGAACGGGATCCGGCCGCCTTCCGATCGCTCTTCGACCGTTACTTTGCGCGGGTCTTCGTCTTTATCCGGAGACGAGTCGGGGATCCGGAGCTCTCGCGCGAGCTCACGAGCGACGTCTTTCTCGAGGTCTGGACCCAGGCGGGCCAGTTTCGCGGCGACGCGAAGGTCTCGACCTGGATCTTCGGCATCGCGCGCTTCAAGAGTCTCGAGGCCGTCCGCGGGCAGCGGCGGTTCAAGCGGTCGAGGGTGGTGTACGCGGGAGAGGATGTGATGTCGCGTGTCCCGGAATCGAGGTCCGCGGCGACTCAGTTGGGGGTCCGGCACGATCTGCGCCGCGTGGCCGAGGCGATGGAACGCCTGCCGCGCGACCAACGAGAGGCACTCGAGCTGACCGTGATCGAAGGACTCGAGCCCGACGAAATCGCGAGCCGCCAGCGGATCTCGCGCGACACGGTCAAGACCCGCGTGTCGCGCGCCCGCAAGAGCTTGCGGCGGATGTTGGGCACGAGCGATGGATGATGTCATTCGATACGAAGATCGTCTGATCGAGAGGAGCACGACATGGCGCACGATCCGACGAGTGAGACGAAGCGCGCGCGCTGTCCCGAGGCAGTGCTCGGCTGGATCCCCTGGTACGTGGACGGCGGCTTGAGCTCCCGCGAGAAGGGCGCCGTCGAGGCCCACGCGGCCGAGTGTGGCGAGTGTCGAACGGAGCTCGACCTCGTCGCGGGCGAACCCTGGGCGCTGGACGGAATCGAGCTTCCCGACGCCGACCGCATGTTCGACGAGATCACGGCGCGCATCGACAGCGAGCCGCGGAGCGGTCGCGCGACGGTGATTCCGATCTCCAGGGGCCGGGCGCTCACGGCGGAAGAAGTGACTCGCCTCGAGCGCTGGGTCCTCGACCCCGGGTCCGAGCTCGATTCGGGAGCCGAGTCGAGATCCGCATCGGAAGCCGACCGTGCGGAAGATCGTGCCGCACCGTCTCCTTCAGAGCGTGCGCAGATCGATCAGCGTTCGCCCCGTCGCATCCGCTTCGAGCGCGCGCCCGTCTGGGCCGCTGCTGCGCTCGTCCTGCTCGCCGTCGGTGGGCTCGGGGGCGCCCTCTTCGAGAAGCTCTGGAGCGAGTCGGCCACGCAGGCCGCGGCGGATTCCGCCGACTATCAGCTCGCGAGCATGACGCCTGCGCCGGATGCCCAGGCTGCGGGCCCGATGATCGACGTCGTATTCAGTGACGCGGCTTCGGCCCGGGAGATCTGGAGCACCCTGCGCGGACTCGGCGTCGAGATCGTCGCAGGGCCGACGAACCTCGGGGTCTATCGCCTTCGCCTACTGCCGGCGGCAACCGAAGATCGCGCCCCGACTCCCGCGGATGCCGCGGCGATCGCAGCCCGACTCGTCGCCGCAGACTCGTCGCTCGCGATCTTTGCGGAGCCCGTTCCGTGAAGACCGCGTTCGCTCGCGCCCCGAGCGCCGCCTGTTCGTTCGGGCTGGCGCTCGTGTGCTTTTGGGCGAGCGTCGTTCCGGGCGTGGTGCGCGCAGAAGGTCCGGAGCCTTGCGGTCCCTTCGAGGCGGGGACGACGGGCATCGTCGAGCTCGCGGCCGATCGGACCGCGCGGGATCCCGGTGTCCAGGCGCCGGCCAGCGGCGGCGGGTCGGGCGATCCCGGCGCGATCGTTCCGCTCCCGACTACGTCCGCGTCGGCCGCGGGCGGCGAGGATTCGCGCGAGAGCGAAGCGCTGCTGGCTCTTCCCAAGGGCTCCGACGGCGCGATCCCCACGGACTTCGAGCTCGGCGAGGGCGCGAAGATCGCCCAATCCTTCTTCTCACCCGTCATCTGCGCGACCGTCGCGCGCGTGACCGGTCCCCCCGGATCGACCCTCGACCAGCTCGTCACGGTCGTTCCCGACACGGGCATCGTCGTCCCGAACGACGTCTACTCGAGCGCCGCCGACGAGCTGAGACCCGTAGCTGCGGTCGCGAATGCCCCCGATCCGTATGCGCCGCTGCAGTATGGGCTCGCGATCTCCGGCGTGCGGGAGGCGAGGACGCTCGGTGCGGGAGACGGGGTTCGCATCGCACTGCTCGATTCCACGCCTGAGCTCAGCCACCGTGATCTCGCGCCGGGCCGCATCGAGGCCGTCTCGACCGAGGTGCCGAGCGAAGCGTCGAAGGGCAAATCGTCCCCGCGCAGCTCGTCTGCGGGCAGCTCTTCTCTCGAAAAGGCGAGCGTGCACGGGACCCTGATGGCGGGCGTGATCGGGGCCGTCGAGAACAACGGCTTTGGCATCGCAGGACTGGCTCCCCGGGCAAGGGTCGTCTCGATTCCCGTGTGCACCGCGACGGGCGGCGCCGGCGGCCAGTGTACGATCTACCAGCTGCTCCAGGGCTTCGATCGGGCCCATGATGCCGAGGCCGTGCTCGTCAATCTCTCGCTCTCGGGTCCGCCGAATCCGCTGCTCGAGCGCGGCGTCGCGCGCCTCGAGGAGCTCGGTCTCGTCGTCGTGGCGGCGGCGGGCAACGACGGGCGCGAGGAGAAGCGCTATCCGGCGGCCTATCCCAGCGTGATCGGCGTCGGGGCCGTCGACCGCGACGGCAGGCTCTTTCGCGCGAGCAATCGAGGGGCCTGGGTCGAGCTCTACGCGCCGGGGGTCGAGGTGTTGTCGACCGTCCCCGGAAGCGCCTTCGCCTTCGGAAGCGGGACCAGTCTCGCGGCGGCCCATGTGACGGGCTCGCTCGCCGTGTTGACGGGGATCACGGGCGACGCGAAGCGCGCCCGCAGCGAGCTCTTCCGCGTCGTGAACGCCCGCACGGGGGATTCGCTACCGACCCTGCCTGCGGTCTGCGACGTGCTTCGAAGGGTCGGGCGGACGTGCGGGGTCGCGAAGACGAAGGCGAGCTCGAGTCCTGCCGGACCGCGCTAGGCGGAACGGTTGGGCAGATCTGCTAGGCGGAGCGGCTCCCTGTTTCGAGACTGGCCGAGAGCTGCGGATGACGCGCCCGGAGCTCCCGCAGGCCTCGCAGCACGCGCATCTTGACCGCCGGCTCGCTCTGGCCACAGCGCTTCCCGATCTCCTGGTACGAGAGTCCGTCGAGCACGCGCAGCACGATGCAATCCCGCGTCCGGGGATCGAGGGCCGCAAAAGCAGCCTCGAGCGCGTCGCGCAGGATCGGATCGCCTGGGATCGAGGCGTCGGTCGTTCTCAGCGGATCCGCTTCGAAGGCGTCGTGCCGGCGGACTCGCGCCGTGCGGCGACGAAGCTCGATTCGGCAGGCGTTGAGCGTCACGACCGAGAGCCAATGACTGAAGGGGCGATCGGGGGTGAAGCGGTCGAGGAAGCGGTGGACGTTGGTGAAGACGTCCTGGACGATGTCCTCGGCCTCGCTCTCGTCGCCGAGGATGCGCGCGGCGCGGCGGCGCAGTCGCGGGCCATGGCGGGCTACGAGCTGGTCGAAGAGGGGGCCGCCGTCCGGACCGCCCGCTTTCAGGCGGCGGACGAGGTCGACGTCGGGGTCCTGCAATCGGGGGTAGGTCGAGGCGGGGGCAGCAGTCATCGGGGCGATCTCTCCGAGGAGGTTCGCCGGGTTCGTTTCCTTGGAAGGGGAGAAGGTGCCCGTTTTTTCTGGAATGCGTCCCGATCGCTCGCAGATCAGGGGGTTCGGACCGGTCGTTCGGCTGCGAGCGCCTCGAGGTGGCGCTCGGCGCGCTCGACGCGGCCGCGGTCGCGCTGGCGGCGTCCGATCTCCGCGACGATCCGCCACTCGCGAATTGCTTCTTCGCGGCGGCCTCCGAGCTCGTAGGCGAGGGCGAGGTTGTTGTGGGTCGACACGGCACCGGGCACGAGCCGCAGCGATTTCTGGTAGGCCGCGATCGCCTCGTCCCAGCGCTCGAGCTCGCGGTACTTGTTGGCCAGGTTGTAGTAGGCCATGTGCATCCGACCTTCGGAGGACTCGAGCGGCAGGTGGACGACGGTGATCAGGAGCGCGAGCGCGGCTCCCCAACCGGCGAGCCATCGACCCTCGCGGGCCAGCAGGGCTTCGCCGATCCGCACGAGGGCGAAGGCGGCGAGGGGCACGAGCATCAGGACTCCGGGAAGTCGATAACGCGCCAGCACGAAAAAGAGCAGCGACGCCGCGAGGTAGACCAGGATCACGCCGTAGACGGGGACGAGCGCCCTCCAACGGTCGCGCGACAGCAGCAGGCCGAGCAGGCCGAGGGGAGCGATGAAGCCCATCGTCGCGAGGGGGAGGCGGAGTACCCAGGACGTCTCCTGCGAGAGCTCGACGGCTCGGATGTTCCAGACTTCGTAGGCGTTGAAGTGAAGACCGAGCTTTCGGATCTCGAGGCCGAGCCATCGCAGCGGATCGGCGCGGATCTCGTCCATTCCCCGCGCCATCCAATAAGATGAGACTTCTGACGGCCTCATCGAGCGGCCCGTCGCCCGTTCTGCAGCCGCTTCGAGCTGGCGCTGCATCTCGTCGGGATTGTCCGCGCGCAGCCGGGAGCCGAGGTCGGGAACCTGCCAGGTTCCGTCGGCCTTGCGCTGGTTTCCCATGTAAAAGTTCGGGCCGCCCATCGAATTGAGCACGACGAAGTCGTCGCCGGTGACGGCGTTGTGGACGGTGATCGGGAGGATGCAGGCGAAGACGGCGCCTGCGAAGCAGGCTGCGAAACCCGATCGACGGACGAGCGGATCGTCGCTCTTTGCTCCGAAGAGCGTCCAGAGGACGACGAGGGGAGCGAGCAGCAGGATCGTCTGCTGAACGAGGGTCGCGAGTCCGAGGAGCAGTCCGCTGATTGCAAAGCCGACAAAGCTCGGATGTCGGAAGGCCCGCAGGAGCGCCCAGACGGTCCCCAACACCAACGGAACCTTCAGGTTCACGGTCATCAGCGTCCCGCCGTAGAAGACGAGCATCGCGTGGCAGGCGGCGAGCAGTCCTGCGATCGCCGCCACCCGCCGATCGAAGAGCTCGCGGCTCAGGCCAAACACGAGCACGCAGCTCCCGGCGACGAGCACGACCTGCACCGCCTTCACCGCCGGCAGGGTCGCCCCGAAGAGCGCGTAGATCGCCGCCATGAAGAGCGGATAGCCCGGACCGAGATAGAGCACGCCGTCGGGAAATCCGTCGCCTGCCGCGAGACGCCGCGCCCAGGCGTCGTACTGCAGGTCGTCGACGGTCGGGAGCGCGTAGTAGGGATCGTGGAGGGCGACCTCGTGGAAGTGGAGCCAGCGCAAGCCGAGCGCGACGAGAAAGATCGCGCTCGCGAGGAGCACGTCTCGCCTCCGGGACTCAGACATCGCGGTCGCCCCGGACCTCGACCATCATCCGCGAGACCATCGAGAGGACGACCTCGTCCTTCTGGTTCAAGACCGCATGGTCCATCGTCACGATGCCGCGGTCCGGGCGCGACGAGGAGACGCGGCGGTCGGTGACGAGCATGCGGAGCGAGAGGACGTCGCCCGCCCGCACCGGCTTCGAGAGATCCATCTTCTCGACGCCGAGGCCCGCGACGAGGGCGGGCCGGAAGGGCATCTGATTGCCGAGGGCGGTTCGGATACAGAAGGTCAGGCAGCCCGGGGCGACGAGGCCACCGAAATGGCCGCGGGCCGCTGCGTCCGGATCGTTGTGGATCGGCTGTTTGTCGAAGCGCCGGCCGAATTCGAGGATCTCCTCCTCGCGGACGGGATAGGCGCCGCCCTTCAACTCGAAGCCGACGACGTAGTCCTCGAAATAAAGGGTCTTCGGCTCGGACGCGCTCATCGGAATATCTCCGCCAGGAAATGCTCGAGGGCATGCCACGAGCGCCGATCGGCCCGGGCATCGTACATCGCCCCCATCGCCGGCAGATTGGCGGAGGGATTCGAGAACCCGTGCACCGTATTGCCGTAGGCGACGAGCTGCCAGTCGGCCTTCCGCTCGCTCATCTCCCGCGCAAACGCGGGCACCGTCTCCGCCGGCACGAAGGGATCATCCCAGCCGTGGAGCACGAGGACCTTCGATGCGATCGGACGCGATTCGATTGGAGCCGACGTGAACGGACTTGCGGTACCGGCGGGTGGCGGCGTCAGCAGGCCGTGGAAGCTCGCGACACCGAGCAGTGGGGCGTTTGCCCGCGCGAGGTCGAGAACGCACATCCCTCCGAAGCAGTAGCCGATCGCAGCGAGCCGCTTCGCGTCGACCTCGGGCTGCTTGGCGGCGGTGGAGAGCCCGGCCTGGAGTCGCCGCAAAAGGGCGGCGCGGTCTTGTTGGAAGGGCGTCATCAGGGCGAGGCTCTCGTCGAAGTCGCGCCCGTGGACGCCCTTGCCGTAGACGTCGAGCACGAAGCCCGCATAGCCCCGGCCCGCGAGGGTCGCGGCGCGGCCCTCTTCGAATCCGCCGGTACTCTTCATTGCATCGTGCACGATCACGACGGCGGGGCGAGGACTCGTCCAGGCATCGTCCCAGGCGAGCTCGCCCGAGAGGACGACGTCGCCTTCCTGGTAATCGATCGTTCGCATCCGCACCGTCATCGCTCGTCTCCTCCCGGCGGCGGATCATCGCCGAATCCGCGGGCGACCGCCGCGGGGGGAGAGCGAGCGGATTCGAGGCTGGACGGGGCTAGAGGCTCAGGCGGACTCGCCGCTGACGCTGCGCAGATGCGGCGTCTCCCGGGCCTCGAGATCCTCGTCGTCGAGGGGATCGATCAACGACAGGGTGGGGATCTCGTCGTCTTCCTGCGGCTCGCGGGTCACGACGAAGCTCTTCAGCCACAGCAGGAAATGGCGCCCCGAGAACGTCAGCGTGAACTGGAGCCAGCGCACGCGCCGCAGATCCGCGCCTTCGACCCGGCAGCCGAGGGTCGAGAGCAGCTCGAGGGCGAGATCGGTCTGGTCCTGGGCAGCGTAGATCTGCGCGAGGTCGAGGAGCAGGAAGCCGTCCCAGGGCTCGATCTCCCGCGCGCGGGTCAGCAGAGCGATGGCCTGGGCTCGGGTGCGCGAGTGGGTGAAATGCGTTCGACCGTCGAGCAGCGTCTCGAAGGCCTCGTCGTGGCGCTTGAGCTTGACGAGCAGATCGGCGCAGAGGCGCCATGCCTCGAACTCGCCGGGCACGAAGCGACAGGCTTCGCGGTAGACGGCGAGGCACTCGACGTACTGCTTGTCCCGCGCGTGCTCGAGGGCGACCCGGCGGTAGAGCTGCCAGGCTTCAAAGAACTCTCCGTCGACGGCGAGCATGGGCGCCAGTCGAAGCGCCGCATCCCGGTTGTTGGGATTCTCGACGAGCACCTGGCGATAGAGACGGATCGCCGCGCGATGCTTGCCCTTGTTGCGTGCGCGATTCGCATCGCTCCACATCTGGTGTTCACGGTCGTGGCTGCTCTGCATGGACTTACCCAACTGGTTTCTCCCGAGCCCATTCGAAGCTCTTGTCGGATCGGTGGTCCTGAAGCGTGAAGGGGTGACCGGAATCACGTGTGCAAGCTGCGGGGACGATCGGCAGCTCGCGGCGGCGAGGCCTCGGATCCGCTCGCTTTCGCGAGTGCGTCGTCAGCGGTCCGCGAAGAAGCTCAGCCGATGTTCGCGGAGGTAGGTGAAGGTTTCGTCGGTCGAGCGCCGGGGGTCGCGGAAGGGATCGATTCGGAGTCGCGCGATTCGACTTGCCTGCTCGACGCTACCGGTCTCGCGGTAGCTCGCGACCCAGCTGCGCTTCTTCTGCGCGAGCTGCTGCATGAAGCGTTCTTCGAGGGGGTGCATCGGGAAGCTCGCGTGGACGAGGGCCAGAACGGCGAGACCGCCGAGCAGGCTTCGCAGGGATTTGCGTTCGAGCTGCAGCGTTGCGAGGTAGAGCCCGAGCAAGGCCGGGGCGACCAGCGGGACGTAGCGCGACGACTGGGCGCCCGAGAGTCCGAACTGGATCCGGCCGACGGCGGTGGCTGCGCAGAAGAGGAGCGTGAATGCGGTGAGCAGGAAGATGACCTGCCGGCGGGCGCTCACGAGCGCCCGCGCCTCGCTGCGCGGGCTCGTCGAGGAGTCGCCCATCTCGCGGCCGGCGACGAGACGGCGGAGCTGGACGGTTGCGACGGCAGCCGCCGCGCCTGCGAGGAGCGAGCCGATGGTGATCGCGAGGGCCCCCGGGTCCTTGAGTCCGAGCACGTTCGAGAACATGGTGGCCACATACACGGGATAGCTGGAAAGCCGGGGCGTGCTCGCGACGGCGTCGAGGCCGTTACGCGCGGTGTACCCGACAAGGAAGATCGCGATCCAGAGGAGGCAGAGAAGGACGGCGCCGAGGGCGAAGGGGGTCGCGCGCGTCCGTCCGGCGCGGTGATCCTGATACGCCGCGCTCGCGAGCAGGACGGGGATGATTGCGCCGGCGAAGATCGCGAAGCCGGTGTGGACCAGAACGAAGTCCAGCGCGACGAGGGCGGCATAACGCATTCGCCGGTCTTCGATCAGGAGCGCGTGGCCGACGAGCATGAGGAGGACGAGGGGGCCGGCGCCATGGGAGGCATTCGGCGCGTGCACGAAGATGCCATACTGCGCGGGCGTCAGGAGCAGGAGCGGAATCGAGACATCCGACCCCACGAAAGGACCGAATAGCCGGCGGCGCAGCCCGAGCGCCAGGCCCGTCGCGGCGAGGATGTAGACGGCGACGTGGAAGGCGTCGGCTCGGGCGTTCCAATCCGTGACCTGTGCGAGGAGCCAGGTTCCGAGGAAGGGGAGGCCCTGGCGATGGGGGCCGTGCTGGAAGCGGAAGAGATCCCAGGCGCTCGGATCGTCGAGAAACGCTTCGTAGAGCTCGATCTGGTCGTAGAAGAGCAGGTCGACGGCGTAGAGATCGACGAGCTGGAGCAGACGCGCGGCGAGCAGGAGGGTCACGAGCCCGAGGAAGGCCGGCGCGAGCTTCGGAAGGAGACTCTCGAGTCGCGTCTGCTTCTCCATCAGGATCGACATTCGCACAGATCGGCTCGCGCGTCGCAACGACCTTCGCTAATCGAGTCCGATCGCATCGCCTTTCCTCCCGACCCCGACCCCGGAACCGCCTGCCCCGAACCGAGGCCTGCCGCCATGACCCCGAGCACGCCCGCGCGCCTGCGCTACAGCCCCTTCCTTCCGGAGGTGATGGTCGATCCGTTTCCCTTCTACCGAAGGCTTCGAGACGAGGCGCCCGCCTATCATCTCGAGGAGTACGACGCCTGGGCGCTCTCGCGCTTCGAGGACGTCTGGCAGGCGACCGAGGACGTCGAGACGTTCGTGAACGCGGGCGGGACGACGGCGGCGCAGGCGCTCTCGAAGGTCGAGTCGCCGGTGGCGAGCATCAACCAGATCGACGGCGATGCCCACACCAGTCTGCGCAAGGCCATCCGCGGCGTCTTCAGTCGGGCGAGCGCCCACGCCCTCGAGTCCCTCGTGCGCAGTGAGGCTCGCTCGAAGCTCGCGGCCCATCGCGAAAGCGGCGAGATCGACGCCGTGCGGGAGCTCGCGGATCCGATCGCCGCGCTCGTCGCTTGCCGCCTGCTCTCGCTCCCCGACGAAGCCGGGTCGCTGCTCGTAGGCTGGGTCCACCGCTACACGCAGAACGCCCCCGGCGACGAGGGACGCTCGCCCGACGCGCTCGCCGCCGCGATGGAGATGAATCAATACCTCGCCGAGCGCGTGGCCGAGCGCCGTCGCGGTCGCGGCGAGCCGGGGGTCGCCGACCTCTTCCTCGCCCAGGAGATCGGTGGCCGCAAGCTCATCGATCTCGAGATCGCATCGCACATGCAGACGCTCGTGATCGGTGGGACCGATACGACGCCCAAGGTGATCTCGGCGACGCTGCTGCGGTTGCACGGCTCCCCCGAGCAACGCGCCGATCTCGTCGCCCATCCCTCCGCGATCCCCGGCGCTTTCGTCGAAGCGCTCCGCATCGACATGCCGACCCAGTTCATGGCGCGCACGGTGGCCCGAGAAACGACGCTCCACGGCCAGAAGATGCACCCGGGTCAGGGCGTGCTCTTCCTCTTCGCTTCGGCCAATCGCGACGAACGCGAGTACGCCGACCCCGATCGGTTCGATTCCCGACGCAAGATCCGGCGACATCTCGGCTTCGGCCATGCGGCCCACGTTTGCATTGGCGCCCACGTCGCTGCCCTCGAAGGCCGGGTCGTGCTCGAGGAGGTCCTCGCCGCCGCCCCCGACTATCAGATCGACGAGCGCCGGATCCGCTGGCGGAGCGCGGATCAGCTGCGAGGAATGACGTCGTTGCCGCTCGCCTGGGATCGATGAAAGGGATGGCCGTGCTCATGAACCGAGGGACTCGAATCCGAAGGGCGGGGCTCTTCGTCGCGTGCGTATCGAGTGCCGGGGCGATTTTCGCGGGTGTCGTCGGTGCCGAAGATCATTACTCCCCCGGCGGCTGGTCGACCCTGCATCAGGGCCCCGACAATCGAAAGCTCGTCACGAGTGCGCCGGTCGACGGACCGTTTCGAACCTGGACCGCGCTTGCAGGCGCCTCGGTCCTGACGGCACCGACGATGTCGCCCGATGGTCGAACGCTCTACGTGACGACCGGCAAGGCCGTGGGCCATTCGAATCTCCACGCCTTCGATCTCGACGGGAAGCTCCTCTGGCAATCCGAGCCCTGGCAGGACGCGGATCGCGGCGTCGACCCGTGCGCGGTCCTGTCGAGCCCGATCGTCGATCGCGAGGGCGACGTCTACATCGGCGACTGCAACCAGCTCTTTGCCTATCACCCGAGCGGCGAGCTGAAATGGGTCGAGCCGCTGCCTCCGCTCCAGAAAGGGGATTGGCGAGCGTCCGACGTCCTTGCGATCAACGCGCTCACGACCGCAGTCTTCACGAACCAGGGCGACATCCTCGGCGTCACGAACTTCGGCGACGTCGTCGTCTTCGATCGCGCGACGGGGCAGCGCTTGAATCGCGAGCAGCGCCTGCCGGGCCATGTTCCGCCGCCCACGGCGATGAAGCTCTCCCGCTCGATGTTCGGCGGCGGGCTCATGGACCCCGAGATCCGCGAGTGGGCCTGGCAGCTCCTGATGGGCGGCCGCATGCGCTCGGCGAATACGCCGGCGGTCGAGCAGAAGAGCGGACGGATCTTCGTTGCGGCGACCTCGACGACGGTCGGCAAGGGAGCGCTCTTCGGTCTCGACGTCATTCACCACCAGCACAAGGCCGGGACGGGTGAATTCCGAGATGGGGTGACTTCCGATTTCGTCGGCCCCGAGGTCGAGGTTCGGATGGCGTTTGTTGCGGACATGGGGCCCGGGAGCGGCTCGAGCCCCGCGCTCTCGCCGGAGGGAGATCGTGTGTACGTCTCCGACGAGCGGGGGCTCTTGTATGCGATCGACGCGCGGACGGGGGCGCTGCTCGGCGGGGTGCAGACGAAGGCGACGAGCGCGGCGGCCGCCGTCGCAGCCAACGGCGACGTAATCGCCCTGCAGGCGGGCGGCGCGGCCTTGATCGCGGTTTCCCGGAAGGGGAAGGTTCGCTGGGAGAGCGATCTCTCGGAGCTGACGCGGGCCGCGCTGCCGACGGGACGGATGCTCGGGGAGCCCGTCGCGATAGGGAATGGAAATCCGACGGTCGTCGGCGACGAGGTATTCGTACCGGTGGCGTATGGCTACGAAACCCAAATGGGTCGCAGGATCCCGTGGCCCGTTCGCTCGTTCATCGTCGCGGTCGACGGCGCGACGGGTAAGGGCGTGCGCAACGTCGTCGAGCTCGTCGATGATTCGACCGGCATCACGGCCGTTCTCCCGGACGGCACGATCCTGAGCAGTCTCGGCGCGGGCATCACCTCGTCGGTTTCGCCCCTCGCGGGCATCGCGCGCGGGCTCTTACCCGGAGACCTCGAGCCGCTCGAGGCGATCGGGGGGCTGCAGGTCAGTCGGCCGGTTGGCGCGCGCTGAGCGGATTGCGTGGAAGCGTCGTTCGAAGACGGATCCTCATACCGGGATGAGGCATCGCGCGCGCCCGGATTGTGCCAACATGCAAAGCGCATCGAAGCCGGACAGAGGGCGCAATCCATGAAGAGCGGGGCACGGCGAGCGTGAAGAATCGCAAAGGGTCGACGGCAAAGAAGGCGGCGAAGAAGAGCGCGAAGAGCAACGCCAGGAAAGCGGAGAAGAAACCGGCGAGGAGAAGCGCCGGGAAGACCGCAAAGGAGCGCGCCACGCCGCGGAAGGCCGCCGCCCAGAAGAAGGCCCGAGCGAAGAAGGCGGCATCGAAGACGACCGCGCCGAAGCGAAAAGCGACGAAGAAGAAAGCCGCGACAAAGCGGAAGAGCGCGGCGCCGGTCGCGTCGAAGGCTCCGGCCCGGACCGTCGCGGTCGCGCGGCCCGCAAAGACGACCAAGGCCATGTCCTCGGCGCAATCGGTAAAGGCGGTGAGGAGCGCGAGTCTGCGCCGCGGGCCGTATCCGGACGTCGCGATCGTCGGTGCGTACAACACGGTACAGGCGAAGCGGATTCCGAACATGACGGAGTCGGAGCTCGTGCTCGACGCGATCCACGGTGCGCTGGCCGATGCCGGTCTCACGCCGGCGGCGGTCGACGGCGTCAACGTATCGACCTGGGTCTCGCGCCTCAATCCGCGCAGCGTGGTCCAATGGTTCGGCGGTCGGCCGTCCTGGACCGGGACCTCGCATCCCGGGGTCGAGGCCGTGCTCGAGGCGGCGGCGGCGATCCAGACCGGGCAATGCGAGACGGTGGTCATCGCGACGGCGCAGTGTGGCGAGTACACGGACCATTCTTCGACCGTCTCCTGGACGCGGCCCGAGAACGAGTTCGTCGAATGTTGGGGGCTCTACACGGCCGCCGAGTTCGCGCTCATGGCCCAGCGCCACATGCATCTCTACGGCACGAAGCGCGAGGCGCTCTCCGAGGTCGCGTCGGCAATCCGCAGCAATGGCGCGCGTCACCCGGAGGCCGTGATGTACGGCCGCACGTGTACACCGGCCGACGTCGAGGCCTCGCGCATGGTCGCCGATCCGTATCGACTGCTCGATTGCTGCATCACGTCGGAGGGCGGGGCCGCGATGGTCCTGACGACGGCCGAACGCGCGCGCGATCTCGATGCGACGCCGATCTCGATCCTCGGCGGCGCCCTCGATCGACAAGGCATGTCGTACGTCACGGCGCCGATCTGGGACAAGGTCGGTTGGGTCGGTCGGCGCGGCGCGAAGCTGACCTTCGAGCAGTGTGGCCTCGGGCCGAAAGACGTCGACTTCGCCGAGCTCTACGACCCGTTCTCCTTCGAGATCATCCGCCAGCTCGAGGCTTTCGGCTTCTGCGGCGAAGGCGAGGGCGGCGACTTCGTCATGAACGGCCGCATCCGGGTCGGCGGCGAGCTGCCGGTCGCGACCAACGGCGGCACGATGTCGTTCAGCCATGCGGGCGTCGTGCAGCTGCTGCAGAAGCCGCTCAACGCGGTCTTGCAGCTGCGCGGAGAGCTTCCGAAGGAGCTGACGGTCCCGAATGCGAAGGTCGCGCTCGCGACCAACGGCGGCTCGGGGGCGCTCTTCTGCGACGTGATGGCGCTCGGAAAGGAGCCCGTATGAATCGGCCGCGACCCGGAATCCCGCTTCCCCATCCGACGCCCCTCTCCCGCCCGCACTGGGACGGCATGCGCGAGGGCAAGCTCCGCGTGCAGCATTGCCTCGACTGCGGAATTCACGTCTTCATCCCGCAGCCTTGTTGCACCGGCTGCATGGGATCCCGCCTCGAATGGGTCGCGAGTTCGGGGCGCGGCACGCTCTACAGCTACACCGTCGTGCATCGCCCGCAGCAGCCTGCGTTCGAGGTGCCGTATACAGTCGCGATCGTGCTGCTCGAAGAGGGCTGGCACATGCTCTCGACGCTGATCGACATCGAGCCGGAGAAGGTCTGGATCGGGATGCCGCTCGAAGTCGTATTCCACAAGATGAGCGACGAGATCACGCTGCCGCTATTTCGGCCGCGGGCCTGAGTTACCCGATTTTTCAGCGAGCCGACGCGAGTCCATGCCCCTCGAGCACGCTCATCGCCATGCGCCGCGCGGGCTGATCGGGCTCGCGGGACGCGCGCGACCCGCATTCGACGATCACTCGCGTCGAGCCCGTGTCAGGCTCGCTTCAGCTCGCGATCGAAGAGCCTGTTGATCCGCTTCCAGCCGTCGTCGTGGGCCGGCGCGTCGAAGTGGTCGCGTCCGCGGTGGGCGAAGCCGTGGCCGACGCCGGGGTAGACCACGATCTCGAGGGCACGATCGCCGGGCCTGGGCGCTTCCGCGTGGAGCGCGCGCAGCTGGTCGACGTGCTGCAATGAAACGTAGGGGTCGAGCTCGGCGAAGAACGCGATCGCGGGACACCGCCTCGCCAGCAAGGCGTCCATCGGATGCTCGGGATGCAGCTCGTTGCGCTCCTCCGTCCGGAGCTCGCCGTACCAGCTCGCGACGGCTGCGAGACCCGTGCAGTGCGCCGCCGCAAGGAAGGCGCAGGCGCCGCCCCAGCAGTAGCCGATCAATCCGATCGGGCGGCCTCGAACCGCGCGGTCCCGCGCGAGGAAGTCGATCGCCGCCTGGACATCGCGCACGATCTGTCCGTCCGGAACCGCTCGCATGAACGCCTTGAGATCGGGGTTCGCGATGTCGGGCGCGGGGCGCCCTCGGCTGTAGAGATCCACGGCCAGGGCCGCATAGCCGAGCGCGGCGAGCTCGTGGGCGACACCGACTGCGTGCTCGCCGAATCCCCGGCCGTCGTGCAGAACGATGACGCCGGGATGCAGGCCTGCGTCGGGGACGATGTACTCGCCCCGGATCCGATCGTCGTACGATGCGAGCTCGATCTGCAACTTCGGCTCCTTTCCCGCAGTGCACGCAACGATACCTGGGAAGATCGCGTCCAACCGCTTGCTCCCGCGAGCGCCGCTATCCACCGTCCGCTCATGCTGCTCCTGCTGCTCGTCGCGGCGCTCGCGTTCGTCTCGACGCACAACGCGGCGAGCGTCTCGACGGGTGCGCATGGCTTCGCCGGCGAGCTCGGCCGCTTCGGGCTCGACCTCGATGGGAGCGAGGCGGGACCCGACATCGTGCTCCACGTCGAGGTCGGCCTGTGGATCGGCTCCAGGACGCCTCTCGACGGGGTCTTCGCGAGCATCTACGACCTGCGCGTCGATTCAGGCGACTTCGCGAAGCTGGCATTCCGCATCTTCGACGGCGACACACTCCTGCTCGAGAACAGCTTCGCCGACTCCGCCTCGGCCCAGCTCTTTTTCACGAGCCCGATCGATCTCCATGCCCTCGTTCCGCGCCTGCCCAACGGCGACGCGAACCATCTCATCTTCTCGCTCGAGGGAAGCGGAAGCGGGGGCAGGCGTGCCTGCACCGACCCCTCGAAGGGATGAAGAGGTGAGCCCCCGATCCGGCCAGGACCGGTCGAACGGGCGGGCGCCCAGGCTGGGCCCCTGGGCAGAAGACGGCTAGCTTGGCTTGGCGAAATCGAGCGCCGTGGGCTCCGGGAGCTGAACTATGCGCGACATGGCGAGAACGCGGGGGAATCGGTCGATCCCCGCTGGCGCGTGGCTGGCTGGACTCTCGCTGCTGCTTTGGGCCCCTTCGTCGCAAGCGGTCCTGCTCGCCAACGCAACGACCATTCCATCGCTGATGTGCGTGAGCGTTCCGGAAACGCTCCCTCCGATCGCGGCGCCCGTGGACTACAGCTGCGACCGCCTGTGGTTCGGCGGAGGCAATACGTCCGGCCCGAGCCGAGCGTTCGCCTCGAGCGGATTCGGCGATCCGCTGACGGTGTCGGTACGCGTCGAGACCACCGGCGCCCCGTTCCAGATCAGCTCGAACGCCGCGAGTCGGATCAAGTTTCAGCTCGCCGTGGCGCAGATTGCCCCGCCCCCGGCGAACGTGAATTTTGTGCCGGTCTCGCTGTCCACGGCAGGAAGGGTGGTCGTCGCACCGCTGGCGGGCCTTGTGGCCGGAGGAGGCACCTACGTCAGCTCGATCGAATCCACCATCTTCACGAACGCCGACGTGTTCGCGCATACCATGCGCACCACGTCGCCACAGGTATTGGCCGACGAGTACGACATCGTCCAGACGATCTCCCTGCATCCCGAGCAGGTCTACTTCGGGAATGTCTACGCTGGCTGCAATTTCTCCCTTGCGGGCACCTGGGCTTGCGACGGGAACGCAAACGTGCGCTTCGTTCTCGACCAGGGCGCCTTCGACACGCAGATGGGCGCGAACAGCTTCGCTCTGTCGCAGTACTTCGCCGTGCAGCGGAGCCCGAACCTCGTGCCCGAGCCCGACCCGGCGCTGCTCGGCCTGCCCATGCTCGGCGCGCTGGTCGGATGCGCCCGTGCGCGGGCGGCATCGAGGCGCAAACGCGGTCGCGGGGAGCGTTGGGCAGCCGGCGGGCGCGCATCGTTCGCGTTCGAGGCGCCGTCTTCATCCCGCAGCCCTGCTGTACCGGCTGCATGGGATCCCGCCTCGAAGTCGTTTTCCACGAAGTGAGCGACGAGATCGTGCTGCCGGCCTTATCGTCCGTAGGCCTGAAGGTTGCGGCGGCGTTTCAGATCGATGTCCGGAGATCTTCATGGGGACGAAAAATGAGTCATGTGTCGGAACATGCCGAGCTGGCCTGGATCCTCACGTGTTTTTCGCCCATCGGCGAGCATTCTCGCATGACGCAGTCCAAGGACAAGCGCTCGCAGGACGGTGGAGCGCGTATTTGAGCACGTGGGATTCGTTCCGCGTCGACGGGAGAGACGGTCGGCTCGGCCCTGAGGCTGACGCCGCCCTTCCAAAGCTCGTTTAGGGAGGGCCGTCGGGCCGGAATCGATCCTGACGGACGTTTGGAAATGGGCCGTGACATACCTGCGCGCCCGGCCGCCCCCCCCCCCGAACCAGCCAGTCGATGTAATGGTCCTTGGCGGCGGCGAGAGAAATGGGGGCCCTGTACCGCCTATCCGCCACGGTCGGAGCCGTCACGAAGCCTGCAAGATGATTCGGATCTGATCGAGGCGCGGGCCCGACTGCGCAGTCCTGGTTCGCGCTGCCTTCTCCCGCCTATTCGAGAAGATCTTGATCTCGGTCGCTTTGACGGGCGGCAGAGCCATCGCTAGTCTGCCTCTTCATGGGCGCGACTGCGAAACGAGCAAATATATCCTTCCCGACGGCGCTCCATCGAGCGCTGAAGAGGAAGGCGATCGCCTCAGATCGTTCCATCTCCGATCTTGTCAGCGAGGCCGTCAAGGCGAGTCTAGTTGAGGATGAGGAAGACGAGAGATCGTTTTCCGAACGCGCCCGAGAGCGGGCCGCGAGCTTCGAGAACGTCGTCAAGGGTCTCCGACGACGTGGAAAGCGATAGCGTTCGAATCAAGACATCGGCCGCGAAGGAGCTGGAGAGGGTCGAGCCGCGAGCGATGCGACTAAGACTCGTGACTCGGATTCGCGCGCTGGCGGACCGTCCCCGACCGCATGGATGCGAGAAGCTCAGCGGCGGTGAGGAGCGATATCGGATTCGCCAGGGGACGTTTCGCGTCGTCTACGCGGTCGACGATTCGAAGCGTGTCGTCGAAGTTTTCAAGATCGGCCATCGACGGGAAGTCTATCGATAGGCCCAATGCATTTGAAGCCACGGCGTGGCCCTTATTCGAAGGATGGACCGCCAGCTCGAATGCCCCGTGATCCGAGCGCGTTGAGCGAATCCGTGGCTCGCGCGGAGTCATCACGGGCACTGGCTCGTACAGCTGAGGCCGACGTCGGCCATGACGGTCTGGATAGCCCTGCGAAGCTGAATCCAGTGTCTGAGTTAGCCTCGGGCAACCGTGGCGACCGCTTTCGCGTTGCAGGGGGAGGGGGCGGCCAGGTGGCCGGGATAGCGGTCGACGTCGCTTCCTACGCAACCGACGGTTGGGTCGTGGTCCGGTCGCTCGTGGACGCGGATTGGGTGGCGGCCCTCCAGCAGGCGACGGACGAGCTCGAGGCGGTGGCCGCCTCCTTCGTCCGGGATACGGCGGTGGGTCGGGTCTATTTCGAGGTGCAGAGCGCGAGCGGGCGCAAGCACGAGCCGGCCGTATTTCCCGGCGCGCTGCGCAAGATCACATCGCCTTCGAGGGCAAAGCCGGCGTTTCGCGCTTTGCGGCAGAGCGATCGCATCGTCGAGGTTGCCGCGTCCCTCGGCGTCGCATCGGCCCGCTGTGTCGTCGATCAGGTGAATCCGAAGCTCCCGGTCCACGGCTCGGGATTCCCGTTCCACCAGGACGCCGGGTTCCTGCACGGCGTTGCGCTGCGCGACCTCGAAGTGTTCGGCGGTGTCAACGTCGTCGTCGCCCTCGACGCGGCCGACGCGGGCAACGGCGGTTTCACGGTCCTCGGCGCAACGCATACGAGCGGGCTCGTCGCAGGGCAGTACCGCTACGACGCGTCGCAGACCCTCGAGCGACTCTTCGATACATCCCGCCGCACCGTGCCCGCCCTCGCGCCCGGCGACGCCGTCTTCTTCTCGCCCTGGTTGGCCCATGGAAGCGGTCCAAACGATTCCCATCGGCGGAGGAGAATCGCGACGTTGTGGTTCGTTGGATCGGCGCCGTGATGAGGTGCCCGGTTCAGGAGCCGACGTAAGCGGACGCGGATGGGAATCCGGACTTCACCGTCCACCCATCCGCGTACCCGGAGAACGCGATGAATCAACCGATCCGCTCGAACGATTTCGGGCAGCCATGATCTCGGCAATCGTGGCCCGGGTCTCTCTTTGCAGGTCGGCGAGCGACTCCTGGGCGAGGCGTGTGATCTCGGGACCCGCGGCTCCAGGCGATCCTGCGTCGAAGGGAGGCTGTGGGTCGTATTCCATGGCCAGCTGTGTGACGCGGGCGGCGCGCTCGCCACGAAGGGCGGCCAGCAGCACGAAACCGAAATCCAGTCCCGCCGTCACCCCGCCGCCGGTCACCCGATTCCGGTCGACCACGACGCGACCAGGGGCGGGCTCGGCGCCGAAGACGCGGAGGACGTCGCGCGCTGCCCAGTGGGTCGTCGCCTTGTAGCCCTTTAGCAATCCCGCCGCGCCCAGCACGAGCGCACCCGTACAGACCGACGTGACGTAACGTGCTCGTCCGCCGCGATCCGCGAGGAAATCGAGCAGCTCGCGGTCCCGCATGACCGCGAGCATGCCGCGACCTCCCGGAACGAAAAGGACGTCGAGATCGCGGGGGCATTCCTCCAGCGTCGTGTCGGGCTTCATTCCCATGCCCCGATCGGAATGGATCAAGTCCTTGGTCTTCCAGATCAGATGGATGTCCGCGTGGGTCGAGAGCACGGTTTGCGGACCGACGAGGTCGATCGCCGTCAGCTCGGGAAACAGCAGCATCCCAACACGGAGTGGTCGCATCGGGGACGTTGCGGGAGCATCGCGTCGGAGGGAGTCGGCCGCGAGGCCCGCCTCCGCGAAGGCCGTTCGCCCCGCCATCGAAGCGACCACCGCGGACGCGACCGTTCGGGCGAAAACTCTTCGGGTCATCTCGGATCGATTCATGCGCCAACTCCTCCGGCTGGGGTATGCCGAGAAGCTAGGAGCCAATTTTCTCCCGAACGTCGAGCGGATGTGAAGTTATGTGAAGTCGGACTCTAGCGCCGATCCGCCGCTGGAACGTCCTTCGCCTTGATGACCTTGAAGGTCGCCTGCATCAGCGGATTCGCCAGCAGCGTCCGGACCAGGATCTGCCCGTGCGCATAACCCTGCGTACTGATCCAATTCGTCGTGCCCGGATCCCCGTTCGCGGCGTAGATGCGAAAGGCACCGTCCGCATCCTTCACGACGTGGCGATTCGAGATGCCGACCTTGTGGTGGCGATAGTCGCCGCTCTCGAGGTAGCGGGTCAGGATCTGGAGGTTCCAGTAGCGGCAGGGGACGTCGGTGCCCGTGACGACGATGACTTCGTCGGGCGCGAGCTTGAAGGTCCCGCCGATGTACTGGATGCCCGGGCCGGGCAGGTTGTTGCGGACGAGCTTCGGGTCGATCATCGCCGCGAGCTCCTGCGGCGTGTACTGCTCCGACGAGTCCTCGTCGAGCACGATCTCGCCGTCCTGGATCCGCGTCATGCTGCCCTTGCGCTCGCTCGTTCCGGCTTCGCCCGCGCCCTGGTACTCGATCCGGTTCAATCCGATGAAGATCGACAGGCCGAGCGAGACGTTCGTCGCGTCGTCGACGAAATCGACGACGCGTCGCAGACCGGATTCGAGCTGCGCCTCGTCGTAGGCCGCCGGGGCCGGAACGTCGGAGAGGCACTCGATCTGCATCGCCATCGCGCGCTTGCGGCCCGCGTCGACGGCGTCGACGAAGTCGTCGAAGTATTCCCGAGTGAAGAGGATCGGCCGCCGGCCCTTGAGCGCGATCCAGTTGCGGGCGCCGTCGGGCCGCTTCTCGGAGAGATAGATCTCGGCGATCTGCTCGCCGAAGATGTTGTCCCAGACGATGGCGTCGTCGATCAGGTGGTCGACGATGTAGTAGGTGTCGTTCTCGTCGTAGGCGTAGATGGTCGCCGAGAAGAAGAGCTCGTCGCCGCGGCGCAGCGAGTACTTGTAGACGAGGCTCTCGTCGAGCTTGGCCTCGCGGTAGAGCGTGTCCGTTCCGTCGCCCTTGAACTTGCGGATCGTCGTCATCATCCGACGCAGCTCGGGTCGGTTGCGGTCGGCCTCCATCTCGAGGTCGTGGCCGGCGGAGAGGAGGCGCAGCAGATATCGGTAGCCCTCGGCGCGTTCGCGGCCGCCGCGGGCACCGGTCGGCGCGACGATCTTCTCGCCGATCTTCTTCAGGGAATCGGCGAAATCGTTCCAGGCGGCCTGGGAGCGGGAGAGGGAAGGCATCGGGGTCCTCGGGCTGCGAGATCGCGCGGTGGCACGATGGACATTGATTATCGCGGCCGGGCGCCGAGCGCATCTCGGGATCGGACCCTGTCCTCGCCCGAGTCGGAGACTTCGAGCGAGCGATCGCCGGTCGTGTCCTACGAGCCCTCGCTGCGCAGTCCGCGCACCGCGACGAGCGCGAGGGCACTGGTGAGAACCAGGCCCGGAAGACCGCCCAGCGTGGCCGCGGCGGGGCCGAGGAAGGGGCCCTCGACCTCATAGGTCGTGCCGGGGTTGCGCTGGCTGCTGAAGTAGAGACGCCGTCCGTTCGGGGAGAGGGCGGGGCCTGTGATTTCGGTCCCGGAATGGCCCGTGACCTGGACGATCGGCTTGACCTGCCCCGTCGCCGTCAGCGCCACGATCTGGAGATCTCCGGGATCTTCCGCGACGTAGAGATCGCCGCCGGGGGTCGCGAGCAGGTTGTCGACGTTGGAGAGGGCGTTCATCACCGCGGTGGCCCGGTCGTAGCGGATCTCGATCCGATCGGTCGCCGTGTCGATCCGCCAGACGCGGTCGTCTCCTTTCGTCGTGAAGAAGAGCTGATCGGCGTGATAGTCGATGCCTTCCCCGCCGTCAAAGCGCGTAGCGGAGGCGACCTGGAGGCGCGTCTGGGTCTGCGTAGCAAGGGGATCGGGGACGACGTGCCAGGCGAGGGGACGGATCTGACCCGGGGTGATCGGACCCTGGTCGCTCGGGTCGAGGATCTGCGCGACCTCGAGGATCCCGCTTGCGAGGCTCGGGTACGCATTCGGCGTGAAGCGGTAGAGCAGGCTGTCCGGTCGATCCTCGGTCAAGTAGATCTTCTGACGGACGGGGTCGACTGCGGCCGCCTCGTGCTGGAAGACGCCTAACGCAGGCCGCGGCCTGCCCTGCGACGAAGGCGCGAACGGATCGCACTCGAAGACCCGCCCGGCCGAGGTCTCCTCGCACGAGAGCCAGGTCTGCCAGGGAGTCCGGCCGCCCGCGCAGTTGAGGCTCGTTCCGGAGAGGATCCGATAGGCGTCGACGAGGTTCGCGCTCCCATCGAAGCGCAGGACGCCCACTCCGCCCCCGCCGCCATCCGTCTCGGAGTTCGAGACGTAGATCCAACCGCCGTCGTCGGTCGCGAAGGTCGCGCCGCCATCGGGATCGCGATGCCAGACGAAGCCGGTGGCCCCGACGACCTGATTCGAACGGGCGACGATCCGCGACTGGAATCCGGGCGGAAGTCGCAGGCCATTGGCATCGGGCGCCTGAAGCGGACCGAAGTCGTCGGCCCCGCCCGCCCGAGTCGACGCGGGAAACGCCAGGGCCGTCAGCGCCGAGCCCCCGAGGCCGAGCGCCACGGCGTTCGCGGCGCTGCGGGCCAGGAATCGGCGACGGGAGATCGGGGTCCAGCTCATGATCGAGTCCTCGGCCGTGCGGGGAATCGAGATGAGAGCAAGGTCACGCGGGAGCGGTTCCCGTGTGGCCCGATGCCCCAGCGGCACGCGCATCGAGCTCGCGCCGGATCCGCGCATGCTCCGCCTCGGAGAGCGAGAAGCGCGCGAAGGCGACCGCTCCCAGCAGATAACAGACCAGGGGCGCGCCGCCCATCAATGCCACCATCGTCGTCCGGACGAGCTCGCTCTGGCGCTCCGCGTCGGGATCGAAGGCCGACCACGAGAGCGCCTGTCCCACGACGAAGATCATGAGGCCGGCGGCGAGCTTCTGGACGAAGGCCCAGCCGGCGAAGTAGGCGCCTTCCTTGCGCTCGCCGGTGCGGTGTTCGTCGCAGTCGATGATCTCGGACTTGAGCGTGTATCCGAGCGTATTCGAGCAGCCGACGGCCATGCCGGAGGTCAGGGCGGAGATCGCGACCAGGATCCAATCGCCCTCGCCGACCAGCAGGATCGAGCCGAAGGCGAAGCCGCTCGCGATCATCGACCAGAGCATCAGCCGTCGTTTCTCGAAGCGCCGGGCGAGCCAGAGCCAGAGGGGCACCGACAGGAGCGTCGCCAGGAAATTGGCTCCGAGCAGGACCTGGAGCAGATCCTTGCGGCCGACCACGTGATCGATCACGAAGGGCGTCAAGACCGCGATGCCGCCCGTGCCGATCGAATCGATGAAGATGACGGTCAACAGGAGCCGCGCATGGGGATTGGCGAGCACGTCGCGCAGGGCTCGGAACGGATTGGCTCCTCCCCGCCCGCGGAAATTGCTGCGTTCGCTGGGGAGCCGAGATACACCCAAGAAGACGAGCGCGACGGTCAGGACCGAAACGACGACGCTCATCGCCTGCGTCGTCTCCCGGCCCTGCTCGATCAGCTTGCTGCCGACCAGCGCCGCGACGAGCGACGCGAGGACCCGTACGACCTGGCGCCAGGCGAACAGCCGATTGCGTCCGCCGGCGTCGAGGCTGATCTCCGCGCCGAGCGCCATGTGAGGGACTTCGAAGATCGAGTACGCCGTATAGAAGCCGATGATCGAGACGGCGATCCAGACGACCAGCATCGGCTCTGCGATCGAGGAGGGCGGCGCCCAGGCCATGTAGCCGAAGATCGCCGCGAGCGGTCCGCCCACGAGGAGCCACGGCCGGCGGCGCCCCATTCGCGTCTCGGTGCGATCCGACCAATTGCCGATCAGCGGGTCACCGACGGCGTTGATCACCTTCGCGATCAGGAAGACCGTGCCGATGGCGGCGGGCGAGACGGCGAGCGATTCCGTCGCATACTTCAGGTACATGACCATGAAGAGCAGGAAGCTGAAGCTCGTCGGCGCCGCCGAGAGGCTGTAACCGAGCAGCGTCCCGAGCGTCGGGGTCTGATCCGTTTGCGGCGATGCCATGAGTACTCCGCCCCGCTTGTCCGAACGCATCCCTGCGCGCTTCGGGGATCCACGCCTCGCCCCCGTGCTTGGCCGCGGCGCCCAGCATAGACGCTTTCGATCACGCTACGCTGCCCGTCGTCCGCCGCAACTTCATCGTGCACGGAGGATTCCCATGCGATCGATCGCGTCCGTTCCCGCCCGGCTACCCCTGGCCCTGATGCTCGTCCTCGTCGTTGGATGGGCGGTGACTGGCCCGCGCCCGGTCCGGGCGGTCGAGGTCGAGTCCGACGTGCCCGTGCGGGTGAACGACCTGCAGTCGCTGAAGGTCAACGTCGTCGCGATCACGCCCTCGATCTTCAAGATCGAAGGCGAGGGAGCGATCTTCCTGGTCAATACGAGCGAGGGCTCGGTCCTGATCGACCTCGGATACGACTCGCCCCAGGCCCTCGAGCAGAAGAAACAGATCGAGAAGTTCGCGACCGGCCCGATCCGCAAGATCATCCTGACCCATTCCCATATCGATCACGTCGGCGGCATCGAGTACTGGCAGAAGGAGATCGCCGGCGAGACCGAGACGATCGGTCACCACCGCTACGGCTACATGGCGCGTCATCAAGCCGAGCCGATGGCCTTCTTCAAGCGCCGCTACCACGTCCTCTACCCGACCCGCGTCGACCTCGAGGACACGACCATCCCCCTCGGCTGGCGAATCCGTCCCGAGCGTGAGGTCTATCCCGGAAGCAACTACGAGTTCGAGCTCGGCGGCACGAAATTCGTCGTCATCGCCCCCGAGAACACCGGCGAAGGCGAGGACGGCGTGCTCCTCTGGCTCCCGAAGGAGCGCGTGCTCTTCACCGGCGATCTCTTCGGCACGCTCTATCCGATGTTCCCGAATCTCTACACCGTGCGCGGCGAGAAATACCGCGACCCCCTCGACTACATCGACGCCCTCGATCTCGTGCTCGCCCTGAATCCGAAAGTCATCGGTCACAGCCATTTTCGGGTCATCGAAGGCGAGGAGTACATCCAGGCGTCGGTGAAGCAGATGCGCGATGCGGTCCAATACGTCTGGGACGAGACGATCGCGGGGATGAACGCGGGCAAGACCTATTGGGAGCTGATGCGGGACATCGAGCTCCCGAAGGAGCTCGCGCTCTCGCAGGGCCATGGGCGCGTCTCGTGGTCGGTACGCGGGATCTGGGAGATCGTGACAGGCTGGTATTCGTACGACACGGTCGCGGACCTCTACCCCGTCCCGCCGTCGGCGGTAAATGGGGATCTGATCGAGCTGGCGGGCGGCGTCGACGTGCTCGCGCGACGCGCGCAGCGCTATGTCGGCGAGGACAAGCCGCTCGAGGCGATCCGGCTCCTCGACATCGCCAAGGGGCGCGAGACCGAATTCGTATTGAGCACGCGAATCGATGCCCTCGAGAAGCTCGTCGCTGGCGCGAAGAGCGGGCTCGGGAACTACAGCGAGATCGGGCTGCTCGAGGCGGATCTGGGCGCGGCTAAGGCAAAGCTCGCCGGCGAATGATCGGGGCGGGCAGTGTTCGCCCAAATACCGCTCGGCGCCCTCGATCGCGCGGGCGGGATCGGCGCCCGGGAGCTTCAGGAACGCCGCATCGAAGTCGGCGAAGGGATGGCCGCCGCTGACGCCGTGGCCCCTTTCCCGTCGCGCGATCCGTTGGATGCTAGGCCCGGCGCCGCATCCCGTCCTCGTGCATCGCCCCCCGCCCCGCGATGACCGGCAGGTCGAGCGCCGACAGGATTCCCGGCTTCGCGGAACAGACGGCCGGGATCGCATTGAACACACGCATGCCCGTCGCGAGGCAGCCGCCGCCATTGCCGTCGCCGGTATCCGCGTCGGAAAAGACCGTCTCCTGGACGACGTTGGGTCGCCCGATGATCTCGATCCGGTTCGCATGAACCTCGTCGAGCTTCGGTCGCGGCCAGTCGGGGGCGGCATCGGGGTACATGCGGTGGATGTGGTCGATGATGATGCGCGGTCTGCCGTCGACGATGCCCTGGAGCTCGATGCGGTGAGCGGCGCATTCGCCGGGGAGCACGCGGCCGTGCTCGAAGTCGACGGTGCGCGTGCCGGTCCAGCGCGAGTAGTTCTCCTGCGTCCGTTCGACCCGCACGCCGAGGGCCTGCGCGATCATGTAGAGCGGTCCGCCCCAGATCCCGGTCATCATGCCGGGATTCGCTTCGAGGGGCGGCTTCTCCTCCATCTTCGAGTAGAGCCCCATGAAGCGCAGGCTCGCCTGGTCCGGGTAGCTTCCGCCGTCGATGAACTCCGTCGTCCGCACGCTCTCGACCTGTCCGCAGAGACCGAGCAGCGTCATCGGGAAGAGGTCGTTTCCGAAGCCGGGATCGATGCCGTTGCTGAGGAAGCTCGCCCCCCCAGCCTCGCAGGCCTTCGCGATCCGCTCCTTCATCGGGGCGGGGATCAGCGGGGGGTAATGGAAGATCCCCATGCTCGTATCGACGACGTTCTTGCCCGCCCGCAGCGACGCCTCGATGTTCGCGAGGTTCGTCTCGGCGTGCATCATGTTGGGACCGAAGTAGGCGACCGCATCCGCGGGGCCCGCGAGTAGCGACTTCGCATCGCGCGTCGCGCGGATGCCGGTCTTCGGACCGCCGCCGATGCCGCCAATGAGGTCGCCGACGTCGAGGCCGTCCTTGGCGGGATCGTGGACGACGACCCCCGCGATCTCGAACTCCGGATGGCCGAGCAGGCTCTTCAGCACTGCCTTGCCGACGAACCCCGTTCCCCACACGATCACGCGATGCATGTCAGGCCAGTCCCGAAAAGTCGATCTGGCCCGTGGTCATGAACGCATTGAATCCCATGTCGACATTGAGGTTCACGCCGTTGACGTAACGCGAGGCATCGGATCCGAGGAACGCGAGCGTCATCGCGATGTCACGCGGTGAAGCGATCGTTCCACCGATCTGAGAGATCGTCCAGTTCATCGTCTTCTCGGTCATCGTCTTGTTGAAGTCCGGGAGCAGCGGTGTGTTGATCGGGGCCGGACAGACGCTGTTCGTGCGGACGTGACGGGCGAGGGTCTGCTTCGCGCTCTTCATCGTGTAGACCTGGACGCATTCCTTCGAGAACGCATAGCCGTCGCCGACGAGCTGCGCATGCTCGCGACACCAGCCGAACAGCTCTTCGCGGGTCTCGAGGGAGATGCACTCGAGCACCTCCTGCAGATGCGCCGGCCACTGTCCCCCGGCGATCGAAGCCGTGTTCGCGATTGCCCCGCCTTCACGGATCTTGGGCAGCAGGAGCTCGGAGAGCTGGCGCAAGCCGAGCCAGTTGACCCCCATGACGTCCTCGACCGGGTGTGTCGCCGCGATGCCCGCGTTGTTGAAGAGGACGTCGATCGGTCCCTTGATCTGCTCTGCAGCAGACGCGACGGACGAGGCCTTCCCCATGTTGGTCTCGATGAAGCTCGAAATCGGTCCGTCGGGCTTGCGGATGTCGAGGGCGATGACTTCGGGGCGGCCGAGCTCGGCGAGCACGTCGAGGAGCGCGGCGCCGACGCCCGAGAAGGCGCCGGTGATCACGACGCGCTTTTTCGAGTAGTCGAAGGGATGGGACATGGGGGGGCTCCGGGGCATTGGGTTGCAGGGGCAGGCAGGGTCCGCGATGGCGGCCAACAGTAGACCGTCAGGCCCGTCCGCGCAGGCCGGCAGCGCCGACCTTCCATCGCGCCGACACCCATCGTCGAAGCGGCCAGGGCTTCCGGTCCGTCGTTCCGGTCAATCGAGGCGCGCCACCGTGCGGCCGATCGTCTGCCGATCACGCATTCGCGTCAGCGCTGCGGGGATCTCCTCGAACGAGACGACCTGGCCGATGACCGGGCGCACCTTGCCGGCGAGCACGAGCTCGACGACCTGGCGCGTGATCTCGACACCGAGGTCGCGGGAGCAGAAGTTCCAACCCATCGCTTTTTTCATCATGGCCGCGACCGGCGGCTCGGCATACGCGAGCAGCGCCCCGCAGAGCTTCATGTTCCCGGCGATGACGCGGCGCGGCACGATCAGCTTTTCATCCGCGAACTTCTTGTCCGAGGAGAAGCCCATCATGACGTAGCGCCCGTTGTAGGCGAGCGCCTTCATCGACTTCTCCATGACGCCCTCGCCGACGTTGTCGAACACGACCTCGACGCCGCGTCCCTGCGTCTCGTTCAAGATGATCTCGGCGAAATCGTCCTTCTCGTAATTGATCGCGACGTCGGCGCCGAGCTCGCGGCAGAGCGCGAGCTTCGCCTCGCTGCCGGCCGTCGCGAAGACGCGCGCGCCGCGGTGCTTCGCGATCTGGACCGCCGCCGAGCCGGAGCCCCCGGCGGCGGCGTGGATCAACACGCTCTCGCCGGCGCGCAGGTCCGCGCGATCGACGATGCCGAGCCAGGCGAGGTGATAGGGAAAGTAGAGCGCGGCGGCGTCCGGAAATGGGATCGACGCGGGCATCTCGAAGGCCGAGACGGTCGGGCAGATCGCGTACTCGGCGAAGCCGCCGGTCGCCTGCTTCGGCATCGCGACGACGCGCTTGCCGAGCCAGCTCTCGGTCCCGGCGCCGCAGCCCACGACGACGCCCATCGTCTCCATGCCCGGCGTCACCGGCAGCTCGGGGCGAACCATCATGTTCTTGCCGTTCACGCGCTCCATGTCGTTCAGGTTGAGCGGGATGCCCTGGGCCCGGACGAGCAGCTCGCCCGCCCCGGGCACCGGCAGCGGGATGCGCTCGAGCTTCATCGCCGTCGTCGGCTCGGGCCCGTACTCGTGGACGCGGAAGGCGCGCATCGTCTCGGGGAGCTTCGGGGCGATGGACGTCGACTGGCTCATCGGGGGACCTCTCTGCTTTCGATTTTCAGCCGCGCTCGGGCTCGATGCCGAAGCGCTGCATGTAGGGGCGGAAGGATTCGCGCACGGCGTCGGGGTCGACGCCGAACTCCGAGGGCGAATAGCGGTGAATCCCGTGTTTGTCCTTCGGGTTGTCGGCGATGAAGGCCTTCATTCGACGAGCGGCTTCGTCGGTCAGCGGGAGACCGAAGGCGCGGTAGATCTTCTCGACGGTCGCGAACTGGTCCGTGACGAAATCCTGGAAGTACATGTCGTAGAACTGTGCCTTTGCGGCGACCGGGCGCGTGCGGACCTCCGTCGCGTGCTCGACGACGCGCCGGATGCGCGCGGTCCAGTCGCGGGCGATCTCCTTCGGATCGATCGTCTGGCTCCCGAGCGAGCGAACCAGCGCCGTCAGGCTCGCGTAGGAGGTCATTGTCTTTACCGGATCGCGGTGGGTCACGACGATCCGTGCGTCGGGATAACGGGCCAGCAGATGCTCGAGGCCCCACATATGGGCCCCCGTCTTCAGGACCCAGCGATCCCTCTTCACGCGCCATTGCAGATGCTGGAGCTGCTGCTCGTGGAATTCGTAGACGGGTGCGAAGTCGGCGTCCTGATCGACCCAGTCCTGGTAGCTGTTGACGCGAAACTGATTGTGGAAGAGCGCCGAGACCATCGAGTCGGCCATGATCGTCACGCATTCCTGCGAGAGCCGGGCGCCCATCGGATGCATCGCCTTGAAGGCCGGGATCTGGGCGTCGACGCTGGGGAAAGTCGCGTCGCAGGCGGCGATGCGCGGATCGGTCTCGAAGGTCGCGGGCTCGGGCGGCGGCGAGGGGAACATCACCTCCCAGGTCAGCGGGGCCCGGCTGTCGGGATCCTGGGCGAGGATGTCGTGGAGGATCGTCGAGCCCGTGCGCGGCATGCCGACGACGACGATCGGGGCGACGATCTTCTCCTGCGCGATCTCGGGATGGAGCTTGCGATCGCCGAGGTAGTCGAGGCGGTTCTTCGCCGAGTTGAGGATCCGCTCGCGGGCGATCATGCGGCCGATGGGCGTGAGGAACGCGTCGCGTTCGAGGGAATCGACGAGGTGCTCGAGTCCCTGCATGAATTGTTTTTCACCGAAATCCGTTCGGCCGCCGGCGCGGCGACTCGCCTCGGCGAGCAGATCGTCGATCTCGAGACTCGGAAGGACCTGGCTCATTCTTGCTGCTCCCCGGGCCCTCACGCGACTCGTGCCCGGCGCCCTCGATGCTGACCTTTCGTTCGGCCGCGCGCTACCGGCGCAACGAACCACGGTCTGCAAGTCCGGCGTCAGACGTTCCGGTACACGCCGCCGTTGACCGACAGGATCTGCCCCGTGACCCAGCTCGCCTCGTCCGAGGCGAAGTAGACGACCGCCGGGCCGACGTCCTTCGGCACGCCGTGGCGTCCGAGCGGCGTTCCCTTCGGCGGTCCCAGGTCCCAATCGCCGGGGATCATGCCGAGGGAGACCGTGTTCACGGTGATCTGATCCCGCCCGACCTCGCAAGCGAGCGAACGCTGGAATCCCATCGCGGCGGCCTTCCCGCCGCTGTAGATCGACATGCCCATCGCGAGGCCCTGGCGTCCGGCGTCGGAGGCGATCGTGATGATCCGGCCGCGGCGCCGCGCGCGCATGCCGGGCAGGACGGCGTGGATCCCGTTCAGGACCGCGTAGAAGTTGATGTCGACGTACTTCTTCCAGTCGCGCGGATCCATTTCGGCGAAGGGGGTCGGGATCGCCCGCGTCGCTCCGCCATTGCCTGCGTTCGAGACGAGGATGTCGACCGGTCCGAGCCTTGCCTCGACCTCGGCGACCAGCGCCTTCATCGCGTCGAGATCGGTCACGTCCCCCGGCGCTGCGATCGCGCGCCCGCCTGTCTTCACGATCGCCTCGGCGACCTCGCGCGCCCGCTCTGCGACGATGTCGTTGACCGCGACGGCTGCGCCCTGCGCCGCGAGCGCCTCGGCGATGGCTCGCCCCACGTGCTGTCCCGCCCCCGTCACGAGCGCGACCCGTCCCGTCAGATCGAACATGGGAACCTCCGCCTAACCCTGCAGCTCGCGCACCTGCGGCCAGACCTCGCGCTCGAAGAGCCGGAGCCCATCCCAGGCGAGCTTCGGATCGAGCCCGCCGAGCAGCGGCGTCAGGATGAAGGTCCGGTCGCGTCCCAGCTTCCGGATCATCTCGACCGCCTCGGAGGGACGTAGACAGAGGTAGCTTCCGCTCCGGCGCAGATCGTTCGGATCGACGCCCTTCGCAAAGGGTCCCGCCGGCCGGCCGTAGGCCTCGGTCGTCCATTTCGAGTACGACTCGACGACGTGCTTCGCATGGGGCGCGATCTTCGCCCAGTCGCCGTCGGGATCGTTCGTGACGTGGCTGTAGATGGGTCCCAGCTTCTTGAACGTCGCGCCCGGATCGGGCTTGCCGAGCTCGAGGCAGGCCTTGCGGTAGATCTCCCAGCTCTCGCCGCCGGGCGGATAGAAGCCGTCGGCGATCTGCGCCGCGCGCCGCGCGACCGCGGGATGCGATCCGCCGAGCAGCAGCTTCGGCGGTGGATTCGGGATCGGCCGCACCGTCACCGTCCGCCCCTCGTACTCGAAGGTCTCGCCGGTCCACGCGCGTCGCAGCACATCGATCACGTTCATGTAGAGAGCCTTCCGATCCTCGCGCCGCTTGCCGAACATCTGGAACTCGAAGGGGACGTAACCCGCCCCGATCACGATCTCGAGCCGCCCGTCGCAGATGTACTGGAGCACCGCTAGATCCTCCGCGAGCTTGACCGGCTCGTAGAGCGGCGCGAGCAGCACGTTCGGCCGGATCTTGATCCGCTTCGTGCGCGCGCCGATCGCGCCCGCCATCGGGACGGGCGAGGGGAGGTAGCCGTCGTCGGAGGCGTGGTGCTCGCCGAGGCCGACGACGTCGAACCCGATCTCGTCGGCCCAGGCGCACATATCGAGGGTCGCCGCGTAGATCTCGCGGGTCGGTGTCCCGAAGGAGGGCGCGCGCATGTCGAAGGCGACGACGAATTCCAAAGGGGCACTCCTTCTGGCCGATCGGGTCGCGCGACGTTAGCCCGTTTGCGACGCGTGGCGTGCGGCGCCAGCGACCCGCGGCCCAGCGACCGTTCAGCGGGTCGCCGCGATCCAGTCGGCGATGATCCGTGCCGCCTCGGGCCCATTGTCCTCCTGCCAGAAATGCCCGGCGCGGGCCTGGATCTGGTGGGGCTGGCCGCGGGCACCGGGTACGCGTTCGGCGAAGATCGCCTCCCAGCCGCGCGTCGCCGGATCCGAGTCGGAGAAGAGCGTCAGGAAGGGGCCCTCGAAGCGGGCGAGCGCACGCCACGTTTCCAGGTTGATCTGACAGCCGATGTCCGAGCGCGTCACCGGAATCAGGACGGAGAATTGCCGCATGGCGGCCTTGTGCCATTCGGAGGGAAAGGGCGCATCGTAGGCCGCGAGCTCTTCGGGCGAGACGCCGCGGACGGTCGAGCCCGCGACCGAGGGGCTCGCGTCGAAGTCGACGAGTCGATGGGTCGTGTGCATCCAGTCGAGCAGCATCGTGTTCACGGTCGAGTCCGTCTCGCTGCTCGCGTGCGCTGTCCAGGCGATCCGGCCGGCGAGCTCGGGCTCGGCGGTGTGGAGCATCGTGTTGCCCGCGACGACGCGGGCAAAGCGGTCCGGCTCGCGGGCGAGCACGCCCATGCCGATCGGGCCGCCCCAGTCCTGACCCACGAGGGTGATCTCGCGCAGGTCGAGGGCGACGACGAGCTGGCGGAGCCATTCGATGTGGTTCGCGAAGGAGTAGTGCGACGCCTTCGTCAATTTGTCGGAGCGACCGAAGCCGACGAGGTCGACGGCGATCGCGCGCAGCCCCGCCGCCGCAAAGACCGGGATCATCTTGCGGTAGAGGTAGGACCAGGTCGGCTCGCCGTGGACCATCAGGACGACGGGGGCCTTCTTCGGATCGCCGGTCTCCAGGTCGTCGAGAGCCGGGCCTTCATCTACGTAGTGCATGCGAAGTCGTTTCTTCCCGTAGGGATTCGTGACCTCGACGTAATGCGGGGCGAAGGGGTAGCCGGGGAGATTTCGGAAGCGCGAGTCAGCCGTGCGCACGACGGGCGGCGGCGCGGGGAGGGTCGTCGGGACGGCCGCGCGCTTGCGGCCGGCGGCCGCCGCTCCGAGGCGCTTCTTCGCCTTCGCCGTCATGCGCGACCCCGTCGCGTCGAGCCGGCCGGCACCTTCATCAGCTTCGCCGCGTCGCCGCCGCGGGCGATCGGGCGACCGTTCTCGCGGCAGAGCTTGGCTGCGCGCTCGAGGATCTCGACATTGGTCGGCGTGCCTGGCCCCGCGTAGTCCTCGAGGCCGATGCGGAGATGGCCACCGCGCTCGAGGGCGAGGCCCGCGATGTCGCTCTCGAGCAGGTCCCCGCCCGGGATTGCGATCGACCACGGCAGGTCGCAGCCCTCGAACATCTCGAGATAGGCGACGAGGGCGGCTTCCGACGCCGGGATCCCGAAGCTCGAGTAGGGCGAGCCGAAGAAGATCTTGACGATGCCGCCGTGGCGGACGCGGCCTGCGCGGATGTAGGCCGCAGCGCTCCGCATGAAGCTGCCGTCGAAGATCGAGAAGTTGATCGGCACCGCCAGCGCGTCGCAGGTATCGATCATGTACCGAACATCGGCGTTCGAGTTCTGGTAGACGAGGTCGTGGGTCGAGGGCTGGCCGTCGGCGTCGAAGGTCCCGATGTTGACCGAGCCCGGATCGACGATGCCCATCGTGAGACAGCCGGCGCGGGCGATTGCGGGGAGATGGCCGTAACGCTGCTCGACGGTCGTGTGTGGCCCGCCGCCGGTCATGGTCGGATAGAGGAAGGCGTCGGGATGTTTGTCGAGCACCGGACGCCAGGCTTCGATGTAAGGCGTCGGCGAATGCGCGGCGGTGACGCCGTCGAAGATCGGATCGTCGGTGTGGTTGTGGACGATCGAGGCACCCGCATCGATGCAGGCGAGGGCGTCGGCGGCGATCTCGGCGGGGGTGCGCGGGACGTGCGGGTTGCGGGATTTCTGGGTGGTGCCATTGATGGCGGCTTCGAGCAGGACGGGGGTCGGCATGGTGCAGCTCCGCAGGAACTTCTTGGCGCCGAGGGCGCGAGGGGGCGATGACTAACAGTTCGACCGAAGATATCCCCACCGGGTGATCGCCGCGAGTCGGATCCAGGGGAGACGTCGGACGGGATCGAATGGGGCTCTCGGCCCTGGGTCGGGTATCGTTCGAATGGAAGTCCGTTCCTGGCCTGAGGAGGCCCTAATTCGATGAAAACCACATGGCTGGTCGCGGCAGGACTCGCCGCGCTACCCATCCTGTTCATCCTGCACACGCGGCTCGTCCAGAACCCGCGGGTCGTTGGCGAGCTCGCGCGCGCGCCGCAGGGCGATCGCGCCGAGCGTGTGCTCGTGCTCGATCTCCCGTCGGGCAAGACGATCCCCGTCAATTACTGGATCGATCCTGCCGAGACCGAGCGCTCGATCGTCTACGTCGCCTCGGATTTCTTCTGGTGGCGCGAGCTGCGGGGAGCGGGACAACGCGTTGCGCTCGTCCTTCGCGGTCGACGCCAGACGGGGCACGCGCGGGCGATCGAGGATGATCCCGTTCGCCGAAATCGGGTTCATGCGGGGCTTCGGCCGACCGCGCCGAAATGGTTCGGGGTCCTGATCGAGATCGTGCTCGATCGCGACGAGGCGGAATCGGACCCTAAATTGGAGGCGAGCGAGGGGAAACGCGCCCCGGGCGGATCATTGGGCAGCGCGCTCCGCGATTTCGAAACTGAGAGCTAGCTCCGACCTGGCGTCAGACCGTACGTCCGAGCGAACGCCCCCATCTCCTCGAGCTTCTCCTCGAGCGACGTCTTCGTCGCCTTCAGCCCATCGGTCCACGGCGGCTTGAGATAGTCGGTGACGCCCCATTTCTCGAGCTGCTCGAGTCTCTCGGGCGTCGGCTCGGTGGTGCCGACGACCATGCGCCAGCCTTCGAGAGGCTTTCCTGAATCGATCCGCGCCTGGCGCGCGCCGAGGACCTTCATCTCGACCTCGTCCCAGGGATAGATCGCGCCTTCCCAGCCGTCGAAGCGCGCGGCGCGGGCGAACGCGGCGGGGGAGACGCCGCCGACGTAGATCGGGATCGGCGCGACGGGCTTCGGGAGCATGCGGACGCGGGGGAAGTCGTAGAACTTTCCGTGGTGCTCGACCATCTCGCCGGTCCAGAGCTTCTGCAGGACCTCGAGCTGCTCGTCGACGTGTTTGCCGCGCTCGTGGAAGGGTTGGCCGGAGAGGCCGAACTCGAGCTTCTGCCAGCCGACGCCGGTGCCGAGATGGATGCGGCCGCCGGACCAGACGGAGGCGGTGCTGATGGCCTTCGCGGCGGTGAATGCGTCGCGGATCGGGAGGATGTAGACGGTGGTCAGGAACTGGAGCGACTTCGTCATGCCGGCGAGGGCGGCGAAGGTGACCCAGGGATCCGGCCAGGGGACGTCGTGCGCCCAGGGCGTGACGCCGTCCTTCGCGATCTCGTAGCGGTCGACCTGGTGCTCGGCGGTGACCCAATGGTCGCCTAACGTGATGCCGTAGAAGCCGAGCGTCTCGGCGTGGCGGGCGAGGATGGGGAGCTCGTCGAGGGGCGTGTAGCCCATGCCGTGCCAGAAACGCATCAATTCCTGCCACTCCATCGATCGAGTCGATCGAGGGTGTCCGCGTACTCGGAGACGAGCTCCTGCATGACGGTGCGGACCGACTTCACGTGGTTCATCGAGCCGACGATCTGGCCGACGAAATAGTTGGCGAGCTCGGCGGCGCCGGGGGATTTGTGGGCGGTGCGGGCGATGCGCGACTGGGCTTCGCGGACGAGTCGCGGCTGCAGCGGCATCGGGAGCGGCTTCGGGTTCGCGGGATCTTCCCAGGCCTCGGTCCAGGCGCTGCGGAGCTGGCGCGCGGGCTTGCCGGTCAGCGAGCGGCTGCGGACGGTGTCGCTCGAAGTCGCCTTCAGGAATTTCTGCTTGACGACGGGATGGGTCTCGGCCTCTTCGGTCGTCAGCCAGAGCGAGCCGAGCCAGACGCCCTGGGCGCCCAACGCCAGCGATGCCGCGATCTGGCGGCCGCTGCCGATGCCGCCGGCGGCGAGCACGGGGATTGGCGCGACGGCGTCGACGACCTCGGGGACGAGCACCATCGTCGCGATCTCGCCGGTATGCCCGCCCGCCTCGTAGCCCTGGGCGATGATGATGTCGGCGCCCGCGGCGGCATGGCGCCTCGCATGCTCGACGGTGCCCGCGAGCGCTGCGACCTTGACGCCCCGGGTGCGGCCCTGCTCGATCATCCAGGCGGGCGGCGGACCGAGGGCGCTCGCGATCAGCTTGATCGGATGCTCGAAGAGCATCTCGATGACCTCGCGTTGTTTGTCGACGCCGACGAGCAGCTCGCCGCGCAGCTCGGTATCGGGCGGAAGCGGCGGGACGTCGTAGCGGGCGAGGAGGTCGTCGAGGAAGCGGCGGTGCTCGTCGGGAATGCGGGCGTCGAGCTCGCTCGTGTCGAAGCCGCCGGCGCGGTCGCTGCCGACGAATTTGGTCGGCAGCAGCAGATCGACACCGTAAGGTTTGTCGCCGATCTGCTTCTCGATCCACTCGAGCTCGGCGTGCAGGCCTTCGGGCGTGTGGGCCGAGACGCCGAAGATGCCCATGCCGCCGGCCTTCGAGACGGCGGCGGCGACGTCGCGGCAATGGGTGAAGGCGAAGATCGGGAACTCGAGACCGAGATCGCGGGCAAGCGGGGTGTCCATGGGGTCTCTCCTGACTCGAGCGACTATGCCATTCTCGGGCCACGCGACCAAGGAGGTGAACCATGACCCTGATTCTCTACGGCGCACCGCTCTCGCCCTTCGTTCGCAAGGCCGAGGTCGTCCTGCGCGAGAAGGGCGTCGCGTTCGAGTCCGAGTCGGTCAACATCATGCCGATGCCGGACTGGTTCAAGGCGATCAGCCCGGCGCGGCGGATTCCGGTCCTGCGGGACACGTCGATCGGGACGGAGGGGCGAGCCGGAACGATCCCCGACTCCTCGGCGATCTGCGCCTTCCTCGAGAAGAGGCATCCCCAGCCCGCGCTCTACCCGAGCGACCCCTTCGCCCACGGCCGCGCCATCTGGCTCGAGGAATGGGCCGATAGCGAGCTCGCCGGAGCGATCGGCCTCGGCATCTTCCGCCCGCTCATGTTCCCCCGTTTCCAGGGCAAGCCGCCGGAGCTCGAGACCGCGAAGGCGACCTGGAGCGACAAATTGCCGCGTCTCTTCGACTATCTCGAAGAACAGCTCGAAGAACAGCTCG